>JAABUU010000233.1_pt1 | contig 133479 bp, 128 predicted proteins | sample 5559301 | NCBI WGS metagenome assembly JAABUU01 (sample SAMN10711884, study PRJNA513360) | rock metagenome | isolation source: Antarctica rocks | place: Antarctica: Victoria Land, Richard Nunatak white | reverse complement strand
GCCCAGAAGGTTCTTGGAAGTGAGATCTTCGTGGGGTGAAACAATTGGATCGCAAAAGGTACGAAACTCACTGACTCTTCTGTCAAGAACTCCAGGTGGCTGCGGGACAGGATGTAACAGACTTACAGCCTTACAGGAAGGGGCTGAGTGAATATTGTGGGGGGCAAGCGCGTTAGCTTGGTGTAATGATCAGCGCAATGGCATCGGAGGTTCTCGCTGCGCATAGGGTGGGGAGTGAGACTTGGAATGGCGGATGCGTGGGATGTGCAAGGAAGGATGATGGACATGACGGTGTACGGTGTACAACGTGGTAATTCATAGGCAAGGAAAAGCGCAAGATGGCGGACTGGCACTGAAACTCCTTCATAGATCTCAGTTACAGCCCGCATTCCGAAGGTAATGCCTCCGTATATCCCATGTATGCGCCAAAGCGATTGATGCGCTTATAGAATATCGGTGGGATGGTGGGAGTTGGGGCGGGCGGTTGTCCCCCGTGGAAAGGCGGTTACTTGCTAAGTACAGTAGAATACTAGAATACGGATTATCACCAGTTCACCACATGATTTACTAGCACAGTAACTCGAATCGGCGTTTGCCTTGCTTTCTGAACCCAAAGTACCATAAGCGGTCCCGATTAAACGTCGAGGATAAATAAATTTGATTCTAGCAACAGAGCACTACCTATGCTGTGCTTATACTGTACTCGTAGAGTACTATCCTTCAGTTATACGGCCCACCCTAAATATAGCATACAATCACCACCACTAGTAAGGGTGTTCGGATAGTTAGTAAGCACTGAACATTGTTTTGTTTACCTACCTCATCGGTCTGATCTCAATAGTCTCGAAGCTCCCCTACAGTTCTATTGACTTCCAAAATGCCCTCACGAGGTTGCGAGTTTGACGTTGCAGAAGAGCTGGATACCGTACCTGTTACACTACAAAAGGAGGTTAACAAGATAGATAGTAGTAAATACATCGGACGAAGGTTGAAAATAGAAAAGGGGTTACAGCCTTCTTCTGATTGGCTCGGCGAGTCGGGCTTAATACTTTAAACACTAATTCCCGTACCCATAAAGGTTAAGCTTCTACCATTATAGGTTTAGCTATAGATCTGGAGGTGGGCCGTCTGACGGGTAAATGGATATACTCGTATGCACGGGGTTTCCGCGCACACTAACTATAACTTATTATATTAGTGCCGTTTTTAGTACGCTAAACCCGATACTATCTGTTACTAACCTTTCTAGGTTAGAGTGCACGGAAACCCCGTGCATACGAGTACCCCTCATCGTAGCTTAAATCATTAATAAATTATTGTACCATCTTCTAAGATTTATGTATAGTCATTTCATCTGATATATAGAATAGTACTAAAAGTGACACATCATATAAAATTCTACTATGGAAACTGAGTGTGCAAATATTGGTTTTCATATTTAATCAAAAAATACAACTAATCAGTTTTCATCTCACTAATATTATTACATTTTGTACACAAGTCTTGTATAATATAGTTGAGAATTCTCAGGTCTCAGCAAACGCTATGCTAAAGAACTAAATAGTTAATTCTGACTGCGAATTTTCTTCTGCTTCAACTCTTAAATCGTAGCAGAGATCAAAACACTCGGCAAGCAATGAGTTTACACTCGCTTGACCTTCTGGAATATCCGACCCCACCATAAACTTTCCATCTATCCGCATATTGTCGATGGAGTTCAACTGTGAGCGTTAGCTTCAAGATACTAAGAGAAGCCCAAACCCGCATCTACCATACACATACCTTCATACTGTAAGGGTACAATTCCCGTGGCGATGACACACCGCCTGACCGTCTAACCTCGAGCAGACATCGCCGAAGTGTTTGCAATTGGTTGAAGACTGGCAATAGAGCCTCAGAAACCGGCTCAGAAGATATAATGAGACTGTAAATGTACGCATAGCTGCGTCGGAGAAGATACAATAAAGTCTACCGCTGCTGTCAGTTGATTGTCTAAGCTACAAAGCGGTCAAGCTTACTCTTTGTGCATGGAGGTCTGCGTTGGCTCCAAACTCGTCTTCAAAGTTGCCGTTGGTACGTGACTCGTCGATGCTATCAAGCTGACGCTGATAGTCGTAGAGATCAGTCTCTCGCAACGACCAAGCCTGCGTCAGCGAAAGTTTCTCTAGCTGGTTTCGGATATCACACAGCTTGTCGTAGGTTGTCTTGAATCGCTCATCAATTTTGCCTTGCCTGGATATCTATTAGCTTCTGGCATGAGACACAAAATGTCATTGTGAAAATCTACCTGGTGAGGACTATTTCAGACCATCTGAAGCAGCGGTTCAAGAGTTCTACAACAATGGCCTGCCCCGCCGGGATTTTACCGTCCTCGGCCAAAAATTTACCATTAACCATTTTATCCTGAATGTCCTGAAGTTGATTACGAAAACCCTGTACTTCTGCTGCTGGAAACTGAAGTTGCTATGAGCTAGTGAATCACCAAGGGAAGGAACATTCTACCTTAGGCCTGGTATTCGCTGCAGATATCGAGCGAAGGACGGATATCAGTCTCTCATGGATCGGCGTAAGTTCCGGAGATAAATCTGCTAGAGCGGCTTGCAAATCGGCAAGAATGTTCCGGCAAGTGTCCAGTCGATTTTCCAACAAGGTCAACAAGTGTGGCGAATACGTCTCTTTCCCTCGTCTTAGAGTTTCGCGCATAGTATCTAAAGTATGACTGACGGAGTCGAGATCCTTTGCAGAGTAGAAGGCAGCTTCTTTCAAATGATCGAGGAGACGCTAGACATGGTGAGATCGAAGCGAGATTCATTGCGGATGTGGAGAAACATACTCTGATTGTCGAAGTCATCGAGTAGCTGCGCAAGATGGGAGGTATTGTCAGTTGATTGCGTTGTGCTCTGGAATCCAAAATGCTTACACTGCAGGGGCCTCATTGTTGCGCCCGATAGTCAAAAAAAAAAGCGAAATGAGCTGAAAACAGTCCTCCAAGACACTGTCAACTGTGGGAGCGAAGGGTTAGAGCTATGGATTGATTGGAAATGTAAAGGGTCCATTTGAACTACCACACAGGACCACCAACCTCTGTTCTGCTCCCGTGGCTTACTATGCTCTTTCCGTATAACATTGAGGAGATGCACTTGCTCAATTATCTGTTCGTATAAAGCAAGAACGTCATGGGATTTGATGTACGTTGATTTGTCCCGCTTCAACAATGAGAGCTTATTACGAATATTGAAAATATGGTCGAGAATAGGTTGTTCCTTCGGATCTAGGGGAATTTGCACCGCTGGGGAGTCTGTCATATTCAGTGTTCTTGTAAACTGTAATTTGAAACCGTCGAGCGTGGTGAATTAAGGTATGTGCCGTGGTATCTCTGATCAAGGTGGGAGAAAGGTGATAGAAGACGTACGGAGTTGGTAGCATCTTAACGCAATGTGACGTACCCAAAATAATAGACAGGCTAGTGTACCGTAATTTCTAAGGTTAGGTACCTAGCTAGGTAAGGTAAGGTACATACCTTAATGATCACGATAGTACCCTACTAGCGGGGCTCCGATCCTGCACTACTGCAAGCGAAGAATCGCACATTGAACTGCGAACATTCAAATCAAATCCTTTGGCCTTGAATAAACATCCACATAGCATCTGCAAGGTTTGTACAATGTCTCACTCCGAGCTTGCGACATCTTATGCTGCTCTCATCCTTGCGGATGACGACGTCGATATCACTGTAAGTGTCTGAGGTTTTCTTGTAAATTCGCATGTCCGTTGCCCTTACAGTTATACAGCCCGATAAACTCCAAACTCTTATCAAAGCCGCAAACGTCGAAGACGTCGAATCAATATGGACAACTCTTTTTGCAAAGGTAGTCGCTGCCGTTACGTCAAGCATCCGATAGAAAGATTCAAGATTGACTTAATATTGCAGGCGCTTGAAGGCAAAAATGTCAAAGATATGTTGTTGAACGTGGGATCCGGTGGCGGAGCGGCTGCGGCGCCCTCAGGAGGAGCTGGGGGAGCTACCGCTGCTGATACTCCAGCCGAAGAAGTCAAGGAGGAAAAGAAGGAGGAAGGCAAGTCTTGCCGCATCAACAATGTCTTTTTAATGCCTTTGTGCTTTCACATACTGACCAGAGTGGCCTCACAGAAAAGGAGGATTCGGACGAGGATATGGGCTTCGGTCTCTTCGACTGAACTCTGTGGGAGCATCTTTCTTCTATCGTTGGGGATGTTCACTTGGGCGAACCATTGATATGGTGACGAGCATAGCTGGCGTGGTTTGTGATACTCCGTGGTTACCTCAATGGAACCCAAATCCGAAATACTCAGTCTCAAGGATTGTTGCCAGTGATAGTCTAATGTTTATGTCTATGTGAAAGAAAATTGACAAAATCCACAAACTCAATGCATACAAATGATTGATATGCAGGACCATGTAGAAGTAATCAATCCACCTCCAGTACTCCTGCGTGTTATTAACCTTCACCTCGCATAGTGTTCAAGACGTCTACGTATAATTAGATGAGGCATAACCGCCCTATCCTGTTGCCGGATCATCCGCCAAGTCAGCGGACTTGGCATACGAATGGAATTGTATGAATATCAAAGTATCCTCGCCCATAGTTCCTAACTGAGATCAGCCTTGATAGAAGTCTAATCAGCATAAAGACAAACTGACCCAGCGAACCAATAAGCCACGGAAGATTGATAAGGATGTACGGCTTTGCAGTAGAGTGAAAAAGGATCTAGGATACAAATATGAGCAAAAGTTCCATCTTTGGGAGTGTCACTCTTTTCCACTCACACTGCCACCATATGTTGCATTCCCCACGAGCGAAAGAATGAAGAACAGGAGCGACAGCCCTGAGAAGTAGTCTCAGAAGATGTATTGGCAACTTTGCAAACTGATTATGGGTTACCTACCCTCACACGAACGCTCTCGGTGGTTTTTCATTATCTGGGGAATTCGAGCCCTGCATAGATGATCTATAAGCAACAGTTCCATGTAGTACCATCAGATTGACCCACCCCAGATAGGCCACTGCTGACAGATAACCCAGGACCTCTGCACCAACGGCGGCGTCATTGGCACTGCCACCAGCTTCAGGATTCCAGAGGCCAGATGCCCATGCAATAGCCCAGCCCGCAGCACCCCCAGCGCATACCAGGAGTATCCAAACAGCGTTCTTGACCCAGGGCCTACGAACGCCGCTTTCCTTTAGGGCAATAGGGAGCACAGAACTCCTTAGGCTAGAGTTACGGCGTCCTTGGGATGCAGAAGAGCGTCGCCTCGATCCTGGTAGGCCGATGTCGCTGATCGTCTGGTGGAGTAACGGTTGAGTTAGGTTTTCTGGATCCGAAGAAATAGAAACCTCTGATTTCTTATTCCGAGCATTGATGTTGTTGTAATATAGACATTGGACAATCAATATAGTGTCTGCTAAGCAGAAGTACAGAGCTAGGGCAATGACTGTCGGTACCAAACCAGCCCAAATGGCGCCAAATAGATTCGAAAGATCTCCAACAAACCACACAGCAAGGAACGAGAGTGAAATACCCTCTGCGCTCTGTGACTGATAATTCTCAACCAACTGGGGTATCTGTAGTACATGATTTTAGTTGATGCCCAGATGGGGAGAATCAAACGCTACAGTACAAGTAAGAAGACCCACGATGCCAGAGAAATAGACCCAAGAACACCGGAAATAGCCTCTTGAACCGTCAGATCGAGCATTTCAGAGCTCCTAATGGTACAAATTGGAGTTCGCAGCAGCGAATTATTGGTTCATCAACACGTCGTAAGAGATGTCATGCGTAAGTACCTTAAGGTACCTAAAGTAAGGTAAGGTACTATGCGATTGGTAAGGTAAAATGTAGGTAATTCGTCCACGCTTTACCTTAGCATGTACCTACTTTCTAGACATGACGGCATTGTATCGTAAATATCTGGTAATTTACTAGTAAATAAATAGCAAACGTTCAAAATAACTTTCAAGAGCATGCATCTTTTACTACTCGTATAAACGGAATTCCTGCGCAAACGAGGTTTCCGCGCACGCTAGTACAGAATAGATAAAGCGGATTTTTTTTATTAAATTCAGGTGCTTCATCATTTTCAACGTCAATCACATCATTATGAAGAAACATTTGAAGTCGATCAGACAAAAGCGTGTTCAATTAACTATTACAGTTTATCAGAACAATGTATTCAAGCTTTCACTTTGAAAGATTACTCATCAGCATGACATTGTGAAATCTACACTTCGAAGATGTATCAACGATGCTGAATCTTCTAAGATCTCTCATCAGTAATATCAGCGACTCATTTTTGAAGTAGAGAAGACTTTGACTGATTAAATACTACAGTACTACTTATGATCTTCTGAGACTGATCATCACAAGTCAATCAGATTTAATTCATGACAATGAAGTTGTTTTGAAGTAGTCAACAGAATGATGATTTGAATATCAATTGAATACAGAAATTTCTACAACATCATATGAAGTTAACTTTCATGTTTAGTCAAGCATCAAATAAAGAGCATGCTGTTACGCATAATGAAGAGCTGATTAATGATTGATTTAATTTATATATTAAGATTCTTGAAAATTATGATTTACAATCTTCAGACATTTACAACATGAATGAAAAAGACTTCATCATAAGAATAATGAGCAAGTGCAAAGTCATATGTTTCAGAAAGCAACTATCAATAATGATTTAAGATAATAATTAAGAGTGAGTCTTACTCATTGAATGTTGAGATCATGTTTAAAAACTAATCACACTGTTGTAATGTAGTGCATAATTGAGTAGAATGTTTGATCTATAGAGATAGTTATAACTAAACTTTAAGAATACAGAAGAAAGAAGATATAAAAGATAAGAAGAACATACTTTATATAGTAGTTACTCAGATTTGACGTTAGTCTTAAAGAAAACATGTTGAAACACAAAAAAGATGTTGATTTGAAAGATGTTTAGACTGATTATTAAGTTAAGTTTTCATATTTACTTTCTGATTCGCTTAAGTACTTGATATCAATGTCGTGACTTGAAATGTTAAAAAAATCTTCATTTGAAAGCTATATTTTTTTAATTTGACGCGCAAAATCACGAAAATAAATTACTTAAACTATTCAGAAACAAAGCACATCATTAACATGATGCTTACACTTCATTCTGATTATCAAGAACAGATGAGAAGCATCATTAACATGATGTTGACGAGTGAACGAGAGATGATTATTGTTATCTTGCAGAAGAATTCAGTCAAGACGAAAGATATACAGAAGAAATTACACAAGCTGCGAGTACTTTATAAGCTCAACAAACGTAGAAACAACAAGCTGATGCTCTGAAGAAAGATGATAAAAAAGCTGACACATTAATGCATTATTGCATTGACTATCAATCAGCGTATGAAGAATTAGCTGAAAAGACTGAAAAATATAATGAGCAGACTTAAAAAAAGGTCATAAAGAAGAGAAAACATGTCGACAGCTGAGCAAAGAAAGTAAGCATGAAGTTGATGACATCATTTGAAAGTCATCTTGTGTTCAATGTTGACATATCATCATCAGTGCAAAATCATTATGAGAAATTTAAAGTAAAGATCTTCATCAAAGAGAAAGAAGAAATAAAGAGAATCATGATGATAACAACGAAAAACATAGTGAGATGAGCAAGAGAAATTGACGTTGATGAGATGCTGTTGACATGCAAGAACATAGAAACAATGAAACAATGATTAAGACTACTGATATTTCAAATCAAGATGAAAAACAGTAAGAAAACATTGAAGAAAAACAATTTTTGAATCAAAGAGATATTGTTGAATGCATGTTTATGCAAAGTTAGTTTTAAAGTAGTGATAAATGAAATTAAAATCGAAGAAATGTTTAAGAACATAAAGAAGAAAGAAGTAAGAATGCTCATCAAGATTAACAAAGACATACATTCAAAAATGATGATTGAGAAGATTGAGTAATTCACAAAGAAAAGTGAGCAGAAGAAATATGTTTTGCTTATGATATGCATAATCAGTGTTGAGATGATGAACAAGCTGATCAATGAGAAGATATGTCATGAGATCAACATAAAGATTACACAGTTCTATGATTCAAGCTGCAGAGTGCATCAATGTTTAAAGTGTCAAGAATATGATCATAAAATGTATGAATGCAAAAACAAGCAGAAATGAATTTATTGCATGCTGAATCATTGCTTAAAACATTGTGATTGACAATAAGATTGATCTGTATGAGATGCTGACTATGAATCTTCTGCAAGCTATGCTTGTCAGAAGAGCTGAATAATCTCATCAACATTAACAAAGCAGTAACAACGCTTTACTCATGCATTGAGTTTACACACAGTTGAAAAGCAAGACAATAACAACGCAATCATTGATACATTGAAGCTTGCATATACACAGAAAAACAGCAACGTCTTTGCATACATGCTGCAACTCATATACAACATATACATATATACTGCAAAGATACAATTCAGCTTTTGTGCATATATAAATAGATGTAATGCAGTAAATTGATTGATTTTTCGCATTTTCAGATTGATTTACATGCAGTGCAATCACATACAGAGCAGTAACAGCACTTTATTCACATGTTGAACTCATATACAATATACATACATATATTGCAAAGACATGATTCAGCTTTTGCACATCTACAGACTTGCACAATGCAGTAAATCGATTGAATTTTTGCTTTATCAGATCAATTTACATACATTGCAAAAACATGATACAGTCTTTGCTCATATACACAGAATGACAGCAACGTTTCTGCACATATGCTGCAACTTATATACATCACACACATATACATTGTGAAGACACAACTCAGCTTTTGCGCATTTACAGACTTGCACAATGCAGTAAATCGATCGATTTTTCGCTTTATCAGATCGATTTACATGCATTGCAAAAACATGATACAGTCTTTGCTCATATACACAGAATAACAGCAACGTCTTTGTACATATGTTGCAACTCATATACATCACACATACATATATTGTGAAGACATGACTCAGCTTTTGCATACATACACATCTGTGCAATGCAGTAAATTGATTAATTTCGATTTTCTGATTGATTTACATGCGTTGCAAATACAGAGATCAAAACTCATTTAACTTATTTAGCTTAATGATTATACAGTGAACTTGAAAGTTTACATTGAAGTAATCAACTTTCATTTACATAAATCAAAACTTATTTAGTCTGTGTAACTTGATGATCATACAGACAAGTTGAAAGCTCACATTAAAGTGATCAGCTTTCACAATCTTGAGTTGTTTATATGATCACTTGATTATATAAACAGCTCACATGCTCATTTGCACAAACTATCAATGTGATTGATTAATGAGAAGATATACTGCAGTGATTTAAACTAGATTACATGTAATTTAATATACATACAACGTTTAAATAATGTCATAGTCATAGACTGCATGCACTTAATGAAGAAATAAATAAAAAAAATCAAAGCATTGTTTTTACAAACAGACTTGAAACATGTGAAAATGTGAAGCATGTCAAGACATACACAGAGTCTTTGATTCTCAATGTCATAAATGACAAGCTGAAAAAGAAAGAATAAAAAGAGTCACAAAGCACAGATCTTTATATCATGTTGTACGAGAGCAGAAAGAACTAAAGACAGCAATGTCAAAAACATTCACAGAAACATTTATCAATCTGAAATCATTGATGAACAACGACTTGAAGAGAAAGCAGAGATGCTCAATGAATGAAAGACATCTGCTCAATGCAATCATCACATCAGAAAACACTATACTGAATCACTTGATCAAGAAGTCAAGATCAAATGAATTAAAGTCAATATCAATCACGTCGTTGTCAATATCATCTTCTATTAAGAATTTTACAAGTGAAGCAAATGCTTTATAAATACTTAAGAGAACATTAAACAGTTTAAAATGTGAATTTTAATGTTTCAGCAAAAGAAGCTTTGAATACTACAGTACAACGTTCACAAGTTCAGAAAGAAGATGATGATAGTACTATTATATGAGAAAAAAATAAAGAATTATGACATTCTGATTCTTCAAGAATCTTGATGATTTGATGATATTTTCAAAGCATACTGCTCAGCAACTGTTGACTTCACATTAAAGAATAATGAAGATAGAATTTGTTTCTACATAAACAAGAAAATTGACAGCAACATCTGATATTCAACATGATATTTCAAAGATGTAAATACAATTATGCTATAAACATTAACAGATGATGCACAGATGATTCAAAGAGTTATACACATTCATGAAATATACAATTTGTCACTCAGAAAGCATGAAATCATTCATGAAAAAGAAAATCTTTCAAACATTGAAAAAACATTACACATGTTAAAAGAAAGCATTCTTGTAAAAGACTTCAATCTGCATCACTTCACATGAGAAGAATCATTCTATTCAAGATAACATTTATTGTCAAATGAGTTAATTAAAATGATTATAAACATTGATGCATCACTAACATTGTTTCAAGACATAATTACGAGAAATTATCAAGAATTTTAAATGACAATAAATTTAATCTTCACAACAGACAACATTATGAATCAATTAATATGATGTGAAATTGACAAAGAAATGAAAAACTTCTCAAATCATCTGTTGATACAGACAATTATAGATTTCAGAGTTTGCAAAAAATCAGCGTGAAAATCGCGTTGCAACTGAAAAACAATGAATGAAAAGAAATTCTTTAATACTTTGAAAGAACAAATGTTGAAATCACTGTTGAATCATAAGACAAAGCATCAATGCATAAATGAGTACATCAGACAACTGCTAGATGCACTGAAGAAAATCATTGAAATTTTCACTTTCTGAGTGAGATCACATGAAATGATCAAAGCAGAATGAATGAAGAAGTGTATGAAAATCATTAAGAGCATGTAACGAATGAGAAAAAGTTATCAAATCATCAATGACTGAACAGAGTACATTTGAGCATGTGATAAAAAGAGTAAGATCATCAGAAAACAGAAACGCAGTGAGTATTAAAAGATCATGCAAAACGTTAAATAATTCTCAAGAAAATTGTTCAAAACTGCAAAATAAGTAAGAAATGCGATTGCAAACACATTGATTCAAGCAACAATTTTCTCTCTGATCAAGTTAAAGTACTTTGACATCATCACAACAATGCAAAATAAAGTGAAGATGATGTTTCAAACTCACTTTTCATCATCTTCAAAGATTCTCATGCTGAATACAATAAACTTCAAGTATTCATTCTTGATTGAAAATGATGCTTCGCTGACACATCATAAGATTAAAAGAGTTGTTTACAAAGCAACATTTGACAAGATATTAAAATACACAAGATATATAAATAGAATAATGTGCAAATTCATCAACAACATGTTAGAATAAATACGTTTTCTTTTTGAAAGATGTTTATAGAAGAAAATATAATCAACTCAGTTCAAGAGTGCAATCATAATAGTGATGCAAAAGTCAGGCAAGAAAGACTACTTCAATGCAAAAATATATAAATCAATTGTGTTACTTAATACATTAAGCAAAATATTAAAGTTCATTGTATTTAAACATTTGCAAAATATCATAAAAGCTTACAACTTAATATTGAACATTCAGATGAAAGTTTGCAAGCACAGATCAATAAATATGACTTTGCAACTAATTATAAAAAAGATACATACTGTGTGAAGTGACACAAGAAGAAAAGTAGTTTCATTGCTGAATCTGAATGAAGAGAATGCATTTAACAATATGATGCATAGCAGACTTTTACATGACATGAAGAAGAGAAAAGTTTCTAGATTGCTTTTTAAGTTTATGAAGAACTTTCTGAAAGATTGACACATCACGATCACAATTGATGATTACATGATGATGAAATGCAATGTGAATGTTGATATATCACAAGACTCTTTGCTATCATTGATATTATATTTGTTTTACAATGTAAACTTGTTAAAAGCATGTGATAATATCAAGCTGAAAATTAACTTCATAAACTTCGTGAATGACATTAATATTTTGACATATGAAGAGTTTATAAAACGTAATTGCAGAGTTCTTAACGAGATTTATAATAAATGCAAACAGTGATCAAAAACGTATGATATTAAATTCTCAATGATAAAGCATAAGTTGATTCACTTTACAAGAATCTTTAAATGATTTAATATGAAAGTTGATGTAAAGTTAGCAAAACATCATTTTTTTCTTCTTCATTAAGTGCATGCAGTCTATGACTATGACACTGTCTAAACGCTGTATGTATGCTAAGTTACATGTAATCTGATCAAAGTCGCTGCTTTATATCTTCTCGTTGATCAATTACATCGATAGTTTGCATATACAAGCGCTCTTTCTCAACTTTCGTCATCGTACTTTCGTTTTTCTTTGTCTCTTTGCATTCTTCGCGTTCTACTCTTTCGTTTCTAATAGTCATTTTCTCGTCGCAATTCGAGTATTTTTCAAATACTCTAGTGTTGCAATTCTTTCAATTTTGATGATGAACAGTATCAATATAGTGTCTGTGTTTTTGAGCTGAGCTTTTTTCTTAAGCTTTATCTGCTCTGCTCTATAATGTCTGCAGTTCAGCAGTAAATGCTTCAACGTTTGTCTTGCATTGCATATTTCATAGCATTTGTTCGAATTATTCTCTGATAATCGATGCAAATAGCTCTTGAAATAATCATGTTTCATTTTCAGCTGAATAAAGATTGAAAACGTTAGTCTATTGATTTTTCTCATCTCTTTTAGTGATTTATGACTTAAATTCACATTCGATATGTGCTTTTGATACTGATTTTCCTTCTTGATGCTGCTTTTTCAGACATTTAACCATTGTAATTTCGTTTCTTTGCAAATTTGCTTTTTGACGAAGCTTATGATGATTGCTTTTATGTTGTCAATAACTGATAATTCTTGAGCAGCGCTTTTGATCAATTGATTCACTTTTTCGTTCTCAATAATGCTCTTGCAACTCGATATTCACTGTATGCAAATTTGACACTGATTCTGACGTAAATTGATCAAGTTTTGTTGTATGTCATCAAATAACTTCACATTGACGTTGCTCTTTGTGTTTAGTCTTTGCAAAGTCATTTGACTGTTCATGTATACTCAAATTTCGCTGTTTTTGAATGCTTTTTCGCTGCATATTTCAATTGCATCGCTAATAACTTGCAGTTTCACTTTCGTTGTGATTATTTTGTTGTAATCGCTTGTTGCTTTGCTGTATCTGATGAGTTCATGCGTGAATATCACTGTTGTTTCAGTTTCTGTTTCAATCTCTGCTATCTTTTTTCGAATTTGTGATGCGTCGATATACATTACTATGTTTTTCGCCTTTTTGATAATTCTTTCTAATTTTCTGTAGTGCAAATTGATCATTTCGCAGATTTCGCTTTTTGCAAATTCGGTTTGAATTCTTGCTAAATGCTCGATTTCTTGATCTCACGATTTCTTGAAGTGAGAAATTTCGATTTCTTTTATTGAATTCAGTGTTTTTTGCACTTTGTTCAATATTTGATATATCTGTGTGATTCTGTCTTTGCACTTCTTAACTTTTCAAGATAAGTTCTTCTTCATCTTGTTTCAGTTCAGATATTTCGATGCGTTCAGATCTAGATTCAATTCAATAAAGTATTGAGATGAATATGAAATAAATGTTCTTTTTCTGATAGAGTGTTTTTTCAATAACTCAACTATTCAAATTGCATAGTTCTTGCACTTTTGATCTAATTGCATCTTCATTGACGAAATTTCTGCTTCTATTTGCATAGCATCTATCAATGATGTTCAAAACGCATTCAGAATTTTTCATAATGCAGCATTTTGCAGTTTGCGAAATTTGACTAAGTAGCTTTTTTGATTATTTCATCATATTTCGACGTCATAATCGCTAATAGACATGATGCATGTCAGATATAACTGCTTTTCTGATTTGACATTTAATCTTCACTCGCTATTCATTAATCTAAATAACGAGTGTAACGTTCTTGTGACTGTCGCGATTTTCGTTTGCACATGAACTTTGAAGTTGAGCTTTCGATTCAGTCAAACTTCTAGTCATCATACGCATGTCTTTGATTTTATGATCATGTTGTTGAGTAGAATAATCATTTGATTGAGTGTTATTTTGTGACTTTCAAAGTGTATCAGTTCAGATTTCGAGTCATCAAATTGCACTGCGTTGTTCTCAGCTCATGTGAAAGCGATTTTTGCTGCGTTTTTCAGTATTTTCACATTCTTGTCAATATTTCTTCCCTCAATGTATAGCGTCACGTCGTTAATATAGCTGAGTGACTGTAAATTTTCAAACTTTGCGCGAATCTTTGAAAACAGATATCGAATATAAATTAGAAATAAAATGAGTGAGATAGATGAATCTTGTGATATTTCTGTGCTTATTTTCTTTGATTTCTGATGTTCATCGTCAAATGCTAAGTCAATAATTCGATTTTATAAGAAACATTTTACTCAATTGATTAAATTGACTGATATTTTCAATTTAATCAATATTTTGATCAGCTGTTTCAACGCAACATGATCAAAAACTTCTTTGACATCTAGAAGTAGACAGATAAGCGTGTTTTCTCGACTTTTCGTCATTTGCGCATCATGTACTAGATTTAGTACTGCGTCTATAGCTGATCTTTGTTTTCTGCCTTTCATTTGATCAAAACTCAGCAGCTTATCGTTAATTTCAGCTGTGTAAGACAGTTGCACTGCTATTATTTTTTCTGCTACTTTGTTTAAATAGTTTAGCAGCGTAATAATTCTGTATGTCTTTGAAATTGAATAATTCAATTTGTTTGATTTTTTCAGAATAATTTTCGTGCCTTCACGTCATATCTTTGAATGATAGTCATTTTCAATCAAATCTGAGTACACTAAATTGAAGATTTTCAATATAGTTTTGTACGCTCACTGTATGATTGCAAATAATATATCGTCTGATTCAAGTGCTTTTCTGAGTGCTAAGAAGTTAATAGCGTGCTTGATTTTCTCTTTGATAACTCTTGATCACTGTATACTTTCATTCAATAGTAATTCTTCATTGATTTGAATTTTCAATGATGATTAGTACATTGCTTTTAGAAATGTCTTGCACTTTTCATTGAATTCAATCTTCAATTCTTTTTGCAAGTTTTGTATCAAGAGTAGCTTCTCGATTAAACGTGATTTAGTGAACTTGTAGATCTGAAACACTTCTTTTTCTTCGATGTTGTTCAAAAAATTGATTCAGAATTGATTTTTGATCAGCTTTATTGCATCATGATACGAATTTCGCATTTGCACTATCTCTGCTCATGCGTCGTCATTTCTGCATCTTTTTCAGATTCGCTTTTTTGACAACAGCATCTTTTGCATTTCGATTAGTTCATTGTTTCATCAGAGTTTTGATTTTGCGCATATTCGCTGTTTAAATACAAATAATTTCACTGTATTCTTGATGCATTCAGTCAAATAAATGACTTTTGCTTCTAAACTCGTGATTCTTTGCATCTTGACTATCATTTTGTCTTTCGTCTTTTGCAAATGCTCATCAAAGTCTTTTCAGTTGACTTTTTGCAGATTGTATGACGCGTTCAGCGAATTTTCGATCAACTTCACTTTTTTCGTAATTATTGTAAATAAAATTACTTCATGATTGAATTTCGTGTCTGTGTTCTCGTCTATATGTCAATTCTTGATATGATTGTGCATATTCTTTGATGCAAATGCTAAATCAAGTACTGAGCTTGACTGATCTGAATAGCTGTGATATGTGTCTCTATCAGAAGTGTTAATCAGATCGCATTTATGTAAATTTACTCACTTTATTAACGCTTTCATTCTAATAGAGTTTGAAATTTTTGCGTTTCATCAGCTATGATGTGCATTAAAGTCTTCAACGATAATAACTTTTCGCTCAGAATTTAGCATAACTTTTGCTAATTCTCGCTCAATCATGTATAATTGCTCATCATCTGCGTTTTGTGACTTTTCGTTGTAAATATTGAACAATAAAATTTCTTTCTGAATTTTATTGTTTGCTATTGATATCACTTGCATATCTTCACTATTGACTATGTCTGATCTTGATGTGCATGTAAATTTCTTTGTGTTTTTCGCAACAAATATCAGTACTCTGACATGAGTATTCTGAACATTTGATTTGATGCAGATAAACAATGAATGCGAAATTGTTATATTTTCGTCTCTCATTTATGATTCTTGTAGTATAACAATGTCTGTCTTGTTTTTCGCAAATTTCATGCATGCATGCATAATTTACGTTGATCTTGCGCAATTGTGCTGTAGAATTCGAATATTCAACGTGTTTGCAAAGCTTTTATCATTTGCATTGTTTTGTGACATTTCAAATGCAATACTCATTACAATTTCGTGACTAAATTATCTTTTTGTGAGCTAATAGACTGAGCTGCCTGATATGTTTTGCACATTGCGCTATTTGCGAAGTGCACATTTTAACAGTTGCAACATCTAGAAATCATGTGATTGCATGATTGCTCATCTTTGCATGTAGATAATTGACATTTATGATTTCAGATCTGATGATTTTGTTCGCAGTACAAGCATCTTGATGATCTGTTGCATTTGTTTTGCAAATGCTTAAATGTTTGACATTTTTGACATTAATCATTTGATCAATAGTCTCAATATTCAACTGTTTGATATGTTGATCTCGCAGCTAAAAGTTATTTTTTCAGATGTCTTTGCGCTTCTGCTTCGATTTTGAACATCAGTATCATCGAAGCATGATTCTTTCTTGCTTTATTTTCATCTTTTGATAACCATATTGAATTGATTATCAGTTTCAATTCAGAATTGTACTTCTCTAGCTCGATTCTCAGATATTTCATTTCAATCTTCATGTTGAAGATTTCAATTTTCAAACTATGTATGACTATTTTGTGTCATTTCTCATCTTTCTTAATGCTTTTAACATCAAAAACATGCTTTCATATTGCTTTTTACGCTAGTAAGACGTCTGCGATGTATTTTTTCAAGATCATCAAAGCAATGTTGTTTTTCTTTAGCATTTTGACTATCATGATGACTCTTAGATCGATTTTCGCCTTTTCCAATATGTTATTCATTGAATCTTGCATTTTCATCATCTTCAACGTTCAGTTCTTATTTTTGAGATTGACAATGAGTCTTCTTTCATGATACAATATTTCTTGTGATTTTGACGAGAATTTCTTGATAATCAGGTTTCATTCATCTGCATTTGCATTCACATTTACATTTGTACTTGCATTTGCATTTGCATTTGCATTTGCATTTGCATTTGCATTTGCATCTGTGACTTGAGCTGCTTTTTGCGCATATGTGAGCTTCTGCGTTGGTTTTTGCGAATTTTGCATGACTTGCAACGTTTGCAAAATCTGCGTCTTCTGCAAGATTTGCAAATTCTCTGTCATTTGCTTTGCATTGATTTTCTTTTTGATGTTTTCAGCATTTTGTTGAATCAATTGTAGAATGATCTTCAGTTTGTTGTTTGTTTGACTTTGAAGTCGATCTATTTGCTTCTGAATCGAGTTTTCTATGCTTTCATCACATGCTCTTTGAATGTAAATTAAGCTATAACTTATAGTCTCTTTCTGTTCTGATATTGCTTGTCTTAGCTGATTGACTGCAAATTCAATTCTTTCATGCAGTCTCTTTATCTGCATCTCTTTAGAGATGACATCGTAGCACTTGCTTGTACTAACTTCGATGCTAGCTTCTTTTTGCGAACTTTTCATCGCTTTTCGCTTTTTCATTTCTTTGAATTTCACAATCGCTCATGTTTGCTCTTTTTGCTGCGAATTTGCATTTCGCAGATTGATTGTATTCTTGTCATTATGCGCGTTTGCATGTGAATTTAGCATCAATGCATCAAGTGAACTAAACATGTATTGCGTTTTTCTATTTACTGATGTGAGCGATTTTTGTTGACTGCAAAATAGATCGATAATGTCATTTTGCAGTTGTTTGCTTGTTGACGAACTCATGCTAAGTTCATTTTATAAATCTGTTTCAATCTTTAATATTGACTTTTTGATTTCTATCGTCAACGTTTTGAGTTCTGACGCTGAGCTATTGCTTCTACTGAGTTTCGCGTTACTATTCGCGAAACGAGACGAGAAAGAGCGCATAAAGCGACTCTTTATATTTCTTTTCATAGAGAGTTTTTTCGAGTTTCAAGCTTCAAGCTTCTAGAAAATTCACTTAACATCACTTAAATATCTTTTTAATCTTTTACTCAGAGCGTTTCATGTAGACAATAACTTTAGTGTAGAAATTTCTCAATTTCTATTTTGAAATCTGCAATAGATCATCTTTTATTATCGACTTATATCAGATGAAAATGATATAAATCTAGTCTGCAAGAGTCTAGATTACTCTTTTTGATAGAAAATGCTTAATGTAATTGCTTTATATCTCAGGTATTGAAGTAGTCGCGTTATCTCGCTTAGAATAGTAACAACTGATCTCGACTTATTGTCTTGCACATCAAGAAAAGATAAAACAGATAGTGATTTGATAAGAAATGCTGTACTTCTTTGAAACAACGTTGTTCTCTGTGTGATCTTCAAGCACAAAAGAGTTTGATTTCGATTTTTGTGTCAGTACACAGTCTTTTGTGCTGTTCTAAAGTCGATTGACGACTTGTTCTTTTCATGTGAGTTTGCTCTTCAATTTATCAATCAAATTACTGTCTGAATTGAAGATTCTTTCTTCTGCGTTGATGAACTCTCATTTCGCCGTGAATTTTGATCTGCGTGAGCGCGAAAAATTTCGATTTTCGATTTTTGACTTGCGATGCAGTCATCTGTGAAGCTATTAAGTCGAATGAGAACTTGTTTTGATTGTACGATTGTGCTCTATAACTTGTTGATCAATTTGATATATCATATGCTTCAATAGATCGCTGTCGTCACTGTCTCATCAAGACATTTCGCGTTCTGAGTTTAACAAAACATCAGATTAACTTAAAATCAGACATTAAAGTCTTAAAAGTTTAACTGAACTTCAAGCTGAAATGAACAATTTACATGCATTATGTTGAAGCAAAACTAGTAATTAAACAAAAGATCATGCAGACAATCATTGAGTTTACTTGAAACTCATCAATGATAATGAGTAAGTAAATGTTACGAAGCATGTCAACGTTGAATAAAGTCTAGTCAATAGACTCTAGAGATTTCAATATGTAAACAAGAAACAACGATGTTTTGAATTGAAATATGCTGAAACATTTCATCTATTCAAGCTTTAGCAAATCAACTACTTCGTTTCTTTGTTCGCTCTACTATAGATACAGCTTGAAACTGTCTTTTTTCTTCTGTATTTTTAGTTTTCTAGTTAAAGCTATCTCTATTGATCAAACATTCTATTCAGCTACGCACTATCTCGCTGCAGTGTGGTTAGATTCTAGACATGATCTCAACAGTAAATATACTTCATGATGATGCACTTTCTGCTTAGTCATGAAGTCATCATATGATATACATCACAAAGAGTGAAAGATCATTGAAAGAGTTTGAACATCAAGTTGAGATCAATGCAAGAAAAAGCATTGCAACAAATCATCAACGTTTATCATGCAACATCAACAGAGATTCTACAAATGAAAATAAACATGATGTTAATAAATATTCACTTACAAAAGCTGATACAAAAATCAATAATAAACATAAACTCTTGAAAATTAGATGAAGTTATCAAGATGACAATGCATTGAATTCATAATGACTTAACACTTAAAAGAGATTGAAAATCAAAGCTGTGTAAAACATCTCTACAGCTGAAGCGAAAGTGAATGAAAGAAACATTCAAGTAAATGAAGATAAATTGAAATCATTTTTACACAGTGACTTTTTGATCAGAATCATCGAAGATAATTATAGTTGTAAACAAAAAAAATGTCAATAAGACAACATAATCTTGACATGTTTGCATTGAAGCAAAGAGTTTACTTGAATGATAGCAACAGCAAAGATGATGTTACAGCGATTGCAATGAAAATGAACTGAAAGCTAAATAAAAGACTGAGAGAATCGACTTTAGTCATCACTCATCATGATGAGCTGAAAGAATTAGTCGCGAAGATGAAACATCTTGCAAACGTAGCAATAGCAAATCAAGAATGTCATGAAAAGATATACAAAATATACAGTGATAGTCAGACTTTTTTGAAAACAGTGAAAGTTATGATATTAACAAAAGATCAGACACATCTGTAACAAGTTCAAACTGCGCATGAGAGCATTTGATCTTGAGAAGTCATGCTGAAATTACATTAAGTGACAAGACATGCAGAAGTCTTGAAAATGAAGTAATGAACAAGATGATTGATGATGCACATGATTTGTCTTTATTGCTGACTGAGCATTAGCACATTGAAGTGATGATGAGATTGATGCTCATACAGAAACAGATCAGACAAACTTGAAGAATAGTCTGAAAAGAAAGATTTAACACAACTCATTTTCAATATCTGACATCAAAGATGACACATTAACATCTGCAACTGCACAAGAATCATGTAAAATTTCACAGTGCATTACTAACACAGCTATGTATAAGAAAAATTGACTTCAATCAATTTTTACATGAAAGATGAGTACTTGATGTTGTTATAATAATATGCAAATGCAACAGAGATTAAATGTTAATCAAGCACATTTTATTAACATGTTTTAAATGAAAGATAGAATGAAAGATAATGCAATGCAAAGAAAACATCACGAACTTAAGAAAGCTTCTAAAAATCATAAGTGTAATGACAATGATCATTTGAATAATACTCTCAATAAGCATACTGAATCAATTTCAGACTGTGACATCATTAAAGAGTTAAATGAAAGAAAGAAGAAGTAAAAAAGAAACAAGTTCATAAAGTTCTTGCATTGAAAACAGTTACAGTATAAAGCGCAAAGAAAAGTGATAGTAGATATGAAAAGAGTGCTACGCTAGCGCAGCGTTTGCTACAATATATACAATCTTGCATAGACTCATAATGAGTGTTGAATCAAGTAAGAATTCAAAAAAAAGTCGTGACTTGACTTGAATACTTGATATCAATTTTATGACTTGACTTGATATTGATCTTAAGTTGAGTCAAAACTCGCTGACTCAATTTAACTTATCAAGCAATTGAATATGATGTCAAGAGAGTTAAATATAGAAATTTTTTCAATTTTTCGTCTTTGCATTATCTTTTTGATAGAAAGTCATAAAGAGAAACATGAAGAGAAATATGAAGAAAAACATGAAGAGAAACATGAAGATTGTTTGATAAAAAGCTTTGATAAAAAATTATGATAAAAGACTATGAAGAAAAGTCATGAGGAAAAGCTATGATAAAGAAGCTATAATAAAGAAATATGAAGACTATTTGATAGAAAGTCATGATAAAAAGTCATAATAAAGAGTCATAATAAAATATTTATTTATCTATCTTCATGTTTTGATGAATTGAATCGAGAATTTCAAGTCAATACTCGATTTCAATTCTCTGACTTGACTCAAATACTTAAGTTAAGAATTTTGATTTAAATCAAGTCTTGATGAGTTAAGAATTTAACTCAATCTCAATGACTTAACTCATCACAATCAGTCTAAAAATGTTTGTGACATAAAAAGATGTATTTGTCATAAACATTTATTAACTATTCATAACACAAAGAAGTGTGTTTGTTTAAAAGACAATAGAAGCTGATTAGAAAATATTAAAAAAGAGAAAAAATGCTGAGTTATATTTGAATCAAATTTAAATCAAATTTAAATCAGATCTTGACTAAATCTTGACTAGTTTTAATTAATATGCAATCAACTCACTAATGTTGATTGTATAATAATTAGAATTAAATCTTTGATTTTATTCAATTCTGATGCATTTATAACATTATTCTTCTTTTTGAAAATTCATGTTCACATGAATAAAACAATAATAATAATAAATTCATACACTTTTGTGACATTGATTAGATCGACTCATGAGAAACTCTATGCTATGTGTGTCGAGTGAACAAAATTCTCTGAGATAGAAAATCGCTCGCTGTTTATATGACTGCTACACGCAGTTGAGACGATAAAACTGAGACTATGTATCAAATTTGTTCACAATGATTGCATGTTAGAGAATGAGTGTTCTTGTCATTTTAAACTGCTTCAGCAGCTTCGTTTTCATCATCATTCTTGCTGTTGCCTTGAGACTTTTCGTGATTGAGACGATGACTTGATAGTTCATGAAGTTGACGTCTCGTAGCATATTCAATCGAAGATGCGTTCAATTTGAACAGTGCATCAGAATATGCTTGACTGTCTGATGACTTTATTTGCAGTTGCATCGAAAGCTATTTGCGCTTGACACGTTTCTTGAGTGCAGATAGATTTTCAGCTTTATGCGTTTGATTTTGATGTGAATTGCAAGAATGCTTTCAACCTTCTGAAAATCATCACGCATCTTTACTGACTTCTTGAATAGATGAAATCTTTGAGCGAAAAATGCATTAATGTTTGCGATGCGTTTTTTGTAGTTTTCTCATTGAAGATTTCATTGACTTTTGTGAAACTGTGCAATTGCACGTTCGCTCGTTTGAGTTGTCGTTAAGAAATCAAGTCGTTCACGTCTAGATTGTATCTTTGCTTCTTCGTGAATTGAAGCATTCAGAAACGTCATTTTTTTGAAGATCAAGAAGCGAGAAATGAGTCTATTAGTTTTTATCAGATGAGCACATATGATCTTGCATGCTCATCAAGTCTTCTGTGTTCTGTCATTGATTTGACTGCGTAGTGTGACTTGATTCTGAAGCTTATTCAGATAAACATGTAGCAAAAATATATATGTTTTGACTTTCAACATTTCAATGTTCACTTTTTTGAAGATGTTGATCACATGACGCAACGCTTGATTCTGAAGAGTTTCTAGCCTTCATTTTGTATTCAACAATTCTTCTTCTTTATTGCGTTGATGTCATACTAATGCTTCAAACATCATTCTTGATCTTATCATTGCAAAGTATATCTGTCTTGCTTTTGCAAATGTAATCTCTCAGATGAAGATTTTAAGTCAACTAAGCATCAGAATCTTGATGACGTGATCTGCTTCTATTTGATAAAGATGCAAATCTCATCATAATTTTATGTTCAGTTGCACTTCGAGAACTCATACATCTGATTTCAACTTTATTATCGAGTTTTCTATGTGTAGACTGATTGTCATGTCGAATCCTTTTGACTTATGAGTGAAGTGAGTGAGTTCATATTTCTCTGAAGCGAACGTAGCATCATGAGTTCAAACTCACTTCGCACAGACGTCATATGCTCGACTCAGCGATTCACAGATTGATTCTATGATTTTGTCATAGATCAGAATATTGATGTCATTTACGAAGTCAAGCACTTCGATTTTGATTTCTAAAGCTTTGCATTTTTCGATTAAGCTTGCGTTAAAGAATAGAAAGAGAATCGATGATATGAGAAATCTCTGTGATATGTCAGCGTTTACTCATTGCATCACGCTGATTTATTCATTGAACATCAGCAATGACTCTCTGTCTTTCAGAAAGCTGCAAGTTCATTCAACTATGTAGTTCAATGTTCTTTTCATTCTTAAAGTATGCAAAAGTCTAGTGTGCAAGACATGATTGAATATCTCAGCAATGTCTAGACTAAGCATGAAGACTACGTACTTAATTTTGCAGTCTCATACTGCATGTACTTGATCTACTAGTAGATTCAGCGCTGAGATCACGAATTGCTTGCGTCTCGCTCTCATTTGAGCGTTTGAAAGCATGTGATGAGTCTCAGTAATATCACTTAATCTTTTGATCATGATTAATTCTAATGTCTTATTCATGATGTTTAGCAGAGCAATGAATTAATATGTTTTCAAGTCAATGTAGTTGCTCTTCTTTGATTTGCATAGTACTATTGTTTAAGCTTTTTTGAACTGCTTCGAATGATATTTGTGAATTACACATGCGTTGAATAAACTGATTAGTATCAAAGTCAGTTCTGTTAGACTCGCTTGAAGTGCTTTATTTGAAATTTCGAATGCGTCTGATGCTTTGTCGACTTTTACTTGTTGAATTGTCTGTCTCATCTCATCTTGTAATAAGACTGAATCGAACGACACTGTCAATGATATATACAATCTTGAAATGTTACTGATGTTTGCTTGAAACAATAATGAAAAGAACTTCTTTCATAGCATCTCTGTTTTTTCTTTGAATGAATCTGCTATGTGATCGAAATTATCACTCTTTAATGATGAAAACTGCAAAAGTTTCTTGAGTAACTGACTTTCGATTCTGACTCATTTTGCGAAGCATCAAATCGATTTCAATTTGTTGCTTAGCTCATGCATCTGTGATCTAAAATGTGAATGTTTTGTTTCTTTAATGATCTTGTTTTTGTGATTGTTGTATCTCAGATAGTCGTTTCATGTCTCTAGAGTACTTTGCGATTTTCATACAACTCATAGTCATCATGATTTCATCACGACTTTCAAGCAGATCTGATTTCAAAAGTCTCATGCTTAAATCAATGACTTTGCTTAAGAAATAAACTTCTTGATGATCTCTTGTAGCACATGAGTGATCTCAGCTACTCTGTCATCTATTGCTGTCTTGTCATCGAGAAAACGATCGATGAGAAGATGTATTCTTAGATGAGTGTTTAGTGCTTCTGTGTTCATTTTCTTTCATAATCAGTGAGTCGTGAGCTGCATGAAGAATGTGTGTAGACACAACTTCGTGACAATCGAAAGATGATCAAATCTCTGATGTAGATCAATTCTCATTTTGCATTTGTATATCATGAATTGAATTTTCTCACTGTCAAACGCTAGATTTATTGTTGTGAGCTGATTGTGAGTCTCTTTAGTAATTGTGTCTGATTCAAGCAGTAGTTCTAGCCTTGCGTTCATAATAATGTCTAGTAAAGCATTTATCACTGTGTAATGAGTAAAGCATCTTCTGTCTCTTCAGTGTGAATGATGCAGATTGAAATCTTCTACAATTAGCTGTTTGCAGTCATCTTTGATTAGTTCGTTCAAACAAGAAATAGTAGATGATTCTTCTGTAAAGATGATAGACAGTGAGCACGAATTGTAGACGTTTATGAGTCGTAGCGTCTGTATCTCATCTTTCAAGTTGCTAGTTTGTAGCTTGATTAAGCAGATGTTCAATTCAATGATTTTCATTGCTCATTGATTGAGTTTTAGATGCTTATTGACATAAATGCATGTTCTTGCTTGAGATGATGAGTCTCTCACTAGATGAAAGAAGTTGTGAGTTGAGCTAAATGTTTGCAAAGTGTTGATGTTACAATCTTGTTTCTGAATGACTATTATGTCAAATTTACGAACTTCTCTGTTTATCAGAAATGATTTCTGAATTTTTAATGACTTTCTGATGTTGTATTGTAGAATTTGCAGAAAGATTTGATTCATCATAAAGTTATTTGTAGCTGTTGTTGATTCTGTGCAGAGACAGCTTTTTCTATGCTTTTAGTCATCAAGAGTCTTTCGCATTTTCTGATTTGACATTTCTATGTCTGTTCAGACATCATGTCTTCTGAGTCGCTAATCACACATGAAGAGCAATCGACTCATCTTTTCTTGACTTTCATCACTTGTCATGTTGACTTGTTGATGTCTCGACTGCTTGTCGTCGTCAAGACATTCATTGAACTCAATGAATTTGTTGAACTTGCAAGATTCATTGAATTCAAGAAGTTCAAAGAGAAAGAAGAGAATGAGCAATTGTCTTTCAATACTTCAGAGTATCTGATCAATCTGTTTCAAAAGATTTCTTCTGATTGCTTTATCTGTAGTTTTTACTTAAGACATGAGCGTCTTCAGAGTTCGTGACTATCATTGCAGTTTGTACATCGTCTTTTATTCATTGACACAACGCACTTCTCAATGTGATGTTTGTCTGTGCATTTGAAGCAGCGCTCTTCGTTTTTGCAGAATCTAGTCATATGATCAAAATTGAAGCATTTATAGCACTGTGTAATACGACAGTTCTTTTTAAACAACTTGCATGAGCATTCTTGATATGAGTTCAGCATGTCTACATCTAGTAGTTGATTCATCATCATTTTAATCGCGATCTCTACAATGAGTGATAAGTGAATCTTTTCACTTTTGACTATCTTTTTGAATCAAGCTATTCTCAGCATCTTTAGACTTTCATGAAGTCTCACGTTGTTCTTACTAGTCTTTTGATGATCATCTTCTGATTGCTTGTGTTTAGTGTGATGCATACATCATGTGCTAGTATTGTGAAGCTTCTACACACTACATGCGCTGAGCTTGTGATTCTCTTCACTCATGTCTGAGTCTTTTCTAAAGTTGCTCAAGCTTTTGAACTCATCGCATGAAGTGCAATGTCTTTGCTTTCAAGCTTGCGAAGCGACACTATTAAATCTCGTTGCATCATCGACACGTTTGCAATTTTTGAAAGATCTGATCAATTGATCTCTTTTGTATCTCTTTCATCTCTTTTCTCTTTTCTATTTTCACTAGAATCTTGCGTTTCTTGCAAAGTGATAACAGATCATTTCTGAGTCGCTGCTTTTCAGTTGTCGCTTCTTCTCTTGTTACATTGATTCATGATGATGTTTTGAATGTGAAACGCGTATTTTCTTATGTTTGTAGTTGTTTATTAAGAAGTTGAATGAATGCTTTCAACTTCTGTACATTCTTCGTGATGAACATATCTTGACTTTCAATCTTTCTTTCTGAGACATTTCAAAGACATTGAATCAGCTCTAAGATCACTTCTTTTCATGAGTGATCTTTGTTCTTTTCTTTCTCTAACGTCGATGTCTGTGTTAGTAGATCAATGATACTGATAACTTTCATCTCATCATTGCGTGAGCATTTAGACTCTGCATCGCTGTCTCTCTGTGACGAGTCAACGCTGCTTGCAATCATCATTGAATCAGCATTACTGCTGCTCATGCAATTTGTCATCATTTATTCGTCTACTCAATCTTTTCTCTCTCGTTTATAATGCTCTGTTCAAAAGTTCGTTTTGCGTATGTTGTGATTGTTTTTTTCATGAATAAAACAAATGAAATGCAAAAATTTTCACTGTTTTTTAATTTAGTGTAACTTGTCTGAATAAAGCTTATGAAATTTAACTAAAACTTCTTTCAAGCTCTTGAATTCTTCTTTATCAACATATTATTATTTATTATCTCGATCTAGTTTCATTCATTTGACTTTGTATTATATTTAATCTTAATAACATTTAAAGTTCAAAATGTCATTTATCTTTCAATGCTCATCATCTTTAATAGTAAGAAATTTAAATGATTTTAAATGTTGTTTTAATAAAAAATTATTGAGATAAGAATGTAATAACTTCAAACTGAATATTAAATGCAGCTGCTTTATGCTTATTAATAAACGAAAATGATAGAAAATTTCAACTTTGACAGTGATTTGATAAAGTTTTAGCTGTTTATCTTTCAAATCTTTGCATGATCTTGTTGTTTTAATGTTTCTGAAGAATAATCAAACTCAATCATTTACTTCATAAATGACATTTCATTTATGTTTATTAATCTGAGCTTTGATGATTTGCTTCATCTTTTTCAATTGTTGATGATTAAAAATAAAAAGTTCTTTCATTTAAATGATAATATTATTGACTTTTCTAGCTTCAAGATGTTCATGATATGTTTTGTAGTCAATCATATCTGTTAAAGATTAATCTAAAGTGAGTCATAAAGATGTCATTTAACTAATAAATAAATGCTAAGAAAGAAAAGTATTTATAGAAAAGAACTCAATTCTTATATGTATGTTTCTCAGTTCTGTGCTAGACTTGATTGAGTTGATGTCTTACACATATGATGCAAAGATTCAATGACATCATCTTTAAATCAGATGAAGACTAGTTGAAGAATAAACAAAGACTAGAATCGTAACATTACTCTTTCTTCTTGACTATTCATGTTTGCATGAATGTTGTTTCTTAATGCGCTTTTCTTGAATATTTGATATGAAAGTCATCAATCATCTTTTGAGCATTCATAAATTCATCATCGTCAGCATTATATCAGTTGAGATCATTGTCATAGCTTTTTCATTTGACTCGATATTGAAGTCGTCTTTTATAGCGTTAAAAGTTCAGTATATCATTGATTTCTCATTCATCTTCATCGTTTATTACTATTGATCTCGAAGATTCATTCTTTTGATTAAACAGAGAGTTATTAACGACAGAATGAAGAAGCTCTGAATGAAATACATTATGTATATGCATAGTCTTTGATAGTTTCAACTTATAGAATGAGTCAACAGACTCAATGATCTGAAATGAGTTAAGCATCTTGTCATTCAATTTTTTGAAAGATCTCGCTGTAATGATGTTTCATTCATTCAGAAATATCTTTAATTTAATCTTGTAATTGATTTTCTTTCTATGCTTATTAGCTTAATTCATCATTTGTTTTCATGTTTTGATCAGAGTTTCACAAGCGAAGATCAATGTTTTGTTCATTTGTTCAGATATATTCTTGACTTGATTAATCTGCAAGCATTCATGAGTGCTTTCATACTCGATGATGTCAGAGTTGAAGCTCATATGAGAATGAAAATTCTTGTTCATGAAGAAGAGAATTAAGAAGATGATTGATGACAAGATGTTATTGTTAACAAACTCAATCATGAGTAGTCACTTAAATCAGTTATTTTGCATATATGAACAGAAGAATCAAAGATATCACTTGATGTTCTGATTAACTCATTCACTTTGATCATTGATCTGAAAATAATAGATGATGAATAATTGAAGAGAAATGCTCAGTCATTTGCAAAGAAACTTTCAAAGAATGAAGATGAACTGAGAATCTTGATCGAATACAATGAAGCTTAATAAATTATTAGTTTAATATATTCATTGAAGTAACATTCATTCGCAATTTGTAAAGAGTGACAGTGACAGATTTTAGCGCTTTTAGCGATCAATATTTCAAATATTCATTTAATCTCATGTCTCAGATTTGCGTCACTTTTAGCTGAGACATATTCATAAAAGCGTCAATATTCATAAAAATGTCAACATCTTTAGAACTTCTATGAGCGCAGTATGCGTCTTTATTGTTTGATTCAACAAATACGATCTTGACATTTGTAACAATTAAAGTTGCAATGTCAAATAATATCATTGAAGCTTGTAATTCACTGTTATCTCTGCATGATCTTTCTTCATTAGAATCATCATCAATGATCAAGCTGTCAACTGCGCAATTATCATACATTGCAAACATAGCTCTAATGTCACACAGACTGCTTAAAGTGTTCAGTGTATCTTTTGTTCTTTAGTAATAAATGTCATCATAGACATCTTGATCATTCTTCTCAATATTGTCACTCTTTTCTTATTGTGCATTTGCATCACTTTTAGCACTATGTTCTTTCATGACAGCATCTGCAACATAAGCGCTTGTGCATTCTTGAGCAAGATGTTTGAAGTGTTCAATCAGTGTGCTCACATCACTATCAGTATCATGTTTTCTCATGTAAGCACATGCAACAGAAGTGCTTTCGCAGTATGAAGCAAAATATTCGCTTTGTTTGAATCATTTGATTATAGTGACTACTGTGCTTGAATTATATTCTTCTCTAATTTTTTTCTTTTTGTGAATTATGTTCACAATGCTTTTCTTTCTCATCTTGCACATGAAGCTTTCATATTTCTTCTCGTCGCTTAGAATCTTGTCTGTCTTGTCTGCTTTATATCACAAACGTTCATTCTTCTTCATGTTTAAAGCATTTCACAAGTCATCAAACTTTCATTCTCAGCTGATCTTAATCATTGTCAACTCGACATCATTCTGTTGTGCTATTATGAGCTCATATTTATCGCTTTGCAATATGATACGTGATTGATTTTTAGTTTGTGATGTAAAGTGAAATCTCTTGCTAAGAATTTACTTCTTGCTGACTTGAACATCATCAGTCAACAATTCGTTTTTTGTGTTCGATTCAATCAATCTCTTCTACACAGCGTCAGTGATTGAAGATTTAGTTATGAGTTGTGATATTTACAGCTTCATTCAATAATACTACGTCAAAGACAAGCGACGTTAGTTTTGAAGATTGAAAGACGAAAATGCTTTCTGAACTCAAGAGTGTTTTCTTATGACTTGCGTTTGAATCGAGTTGCACGTCATTTTCTAACTCGTATAATGAGAGATCATCGAGATAATCAATGTATACATTGAGTACAGCTTGAGTGTTCATAATTGCTTTGATATCGTCATTATCAATCTGTTGCTTGATACAACATAGCAGAATCTTCAATATTAATTGTTGATGCTTGCAAGCTTGTTGATTTCATGTTGCATTGACGCGCATTTATGTCGCTGCGTGTTATCAAGTTCAGCTTCGCTTCAATCACTTTAGTCACTAATATATGCAAATGTTCACTTATTCTTCACATTTAATTTCTCAAACTTGTTTAATCTGTGCTCTTCTGATTCATATTCTTGTATACAATGAGCAATCATTGTTATTGCAATGAGAACGACATTAGTAGAAAGTGAATCAAAGAATATCTTCAAGTATTCTTGATATGCTATCTCATTTCTGACTTTGCAGTAAATCTTTTGAATCAGTACATTTGCTATGATTACTGCGCAGAATCTGTCTCGAAGAGTCTTTTCACATTAAATGATGTTGCAATCTTTGATTAGTATATATCTTTTCACACGCAAAGTCATCATTATTTAGCAGACTTTTTATCAAATTCTTTCGCTCTTTTCTTGTGAATTGCTTCTGTCAGTTGTATTCACTTTCGACTATGATTTGTACTCAACTCAGTACACTAGATCATCATGTCTCAAAGATGTCATACATCTATTTATTATGAGTTTTATTTGCAACAAAAGATCTGAGCGTATTATCTTTCAAGTCTCTCTCGTCGTTGAAATGTTCTCTACTTCAGAACATTTGTGATCTGACTTCTTATCTAGATGATTTGCAATATTCTTTCACATTTCTTTCATTTTCTCATTAAGTTATCTCTTTTTGAAGTCTGATCATGAATTGCTATTGCTATCAACATGATCACTCAATATTCACGCAAGTAAATAACGAGTGCAAACTTCAACAATTGACTCATGATCAATGATGAAGTTGCATTTAGTTCAACGTGATATCTTTTCTCATAAATATGATGTTATTGATTCTCAGTCTGCATTGTTGATATCATCATTATTAAAATCAATTCTAGTATGTCTGTTATTGATTGATTGAAAAGAATTAAGCTGTTCAATGTTGCATACATCAAGTTTTTGAAATGTCGTGATGACTTCATGAAGATACTTTCACTGAATGCTTTGACAGCATTCAATTTTGCCTTTTTTCAAATTAGTCATCTATTCTTTTGAATTTTTAAGCGAGTTATTACTTCAAGAGTGACATGTTTATCTTTGTTGAAAACTTCTCTCACAGAATCATTATTGCTTGAGTTTGTTGCAATCTCGTTGTCGTTGTGAATCTCTGTGTGTTCAATTGCACTACACTTTGACAATGATGATGTCTTGAAGTTGCTTGTGTGATGATGTCTTTTCTGTAATATCACTTAGTATCTTGATAAACTCATCATCATAAAGATCAATGTATTTTCATGTTGCATTCAAGACGAGAATCATTTGATGTGACTTGACAATGTATGATTGTCAAGAAAATCTATGCAACAAACGATTGAGAAGAAGAATAGAAGAAAATGTCAAATTGTAAACGATTTTTTCTCATAATAAGAAAGAGATTTATCTTATTTCAAGCACTAAGAATAGTTCATTTAATCTTAACAAGAATTTATTAAACCTTTGTCAATGTTGAATGAATTATAAGTCTTGTCATCAATTCTTGAGATTTTTCAATTATGACACAATCTCACTATGTCATCTTATACTGAAAGTCTTGAGCATGAACATGTTTTCTACAAGCATTCTACATAATTTCTTCAGTAATCAGCTGCTTGAATCGAGTATCACAAGAAGTCTGAAATCTACAATCATTGTTCACAGCAAACTGAATTGTAAAAAGAAAGTGAATAAACTTTTCTGCATGCATTTCTTTCAGTGCTGTTTTTCATTCACGCTCGTTGCTGATATATATTCTTGCAAATTCAGCTCAATCATATATCATCATATCTGTGACACAGTCGTAATTCAGCTCATTTTCAATCAACTTTATAAATCTGTTGTATTTCATGTCATTGATGCAAATTAAGTTCTTCACTGATTCATGTTTAAGAAGATCTTGTGATCTGCAACATATGTTACAATTGAGATCATGACTGATTTGTATTATGAGAATTTTGACTGATCTGACTGATACTGATTGAGATCTTTTGAGATCTCATTCATCACAGACGACATAACTCAAGAGATGTGAATGTGTTTTCAGTTAAGAAGATGATGAAGAATTGTACTTGAGATTGTCTCATTGTATTTCTCTGACTCTGAATCATTTTCTTACATTGTAATTTGATCGTTGTGTCATGAACATTAACATAGAATCACTTCTTGATCTTGTGACATCGTTGAATATAATATGAAACTCGTGATATATGACTTCAAATGTCGATCTGATGATCTCTTTTGACTTGTTTGTATTTAACTTTCGTTCTATAAGCTGAAGAGATTTCATCTGATTTCATATTCACGTCTTCAATTGCATGTATTCAGACTCGTCAATGTTGAGTTCTTCTTTCACTTTATTTATCAATCATTTATAATGTATATACTCTTTACATGACATCTTTGATAATGCATTCATTATACTAAAGAGAAGACTTGATGTTTGTTGAATATTTTCGTGTCTGTGACTAATGATTGCACTTATCACAAAAAACTTTAGCATCAGCAATTCATAACTTCAGAATTTAATTTATGTCACACTCGTTGCATCTTGTTCATGTGATAACTGACATCAGCTTTCAGTGATCTACTTACTGCTTAAGTTCTCAACTAAATCTATGAAATACATATCAATTATCTAGAGTTTACTACTGAGTCACTCACATTCTTTTATAATACAATTGCTTGCGATCATCAAGTCAATTCTCTTTCAGATCAATTCATTAATACAGTTGACTTTGACTGACTGACTTCATGATATCAAATTTTTAGTTGATGATACTCTTGCAATGAGCAAAGCTTTGTTTGCTACATATATTTCATAAGAACAAAGCTTTTGTGAAATTAGACTCTGACTTTAGTTCTTATTGATTCATAGCTGAAACTTCTGTTCATCAAGAAAAATTTGATTGAGCAAAGTCAAAAGATGATTATATTTCTTAGTTGCTTAGTCGTGTAACATCGTTGACTTCAATGATTCTGTATATGCTCTGAAACATAGACATAATACATATACATTGTTTAATTTTTGCCTGCGATGAGATTGAGTCAGTTTCAAATATCTTCAGCTTTTATGTTTGAAGTAGTATTTTGCTACTCTTGTCTCTTTATGCAAGAAATTCTTCTCGTATATCAAATTGTATGAATTTCAGTCGTTGAAGTTGTTAATGTAAAAGAACTTGTTTTTGTTTAACTCGCTAGAAATATCGTTTGCTGATACAACATGCACACTTCTCAAAATTGTATGCAAATGAAAAAATCGACTAGCTTTGAATGAATGAGAATTTTTGACATTATCTTTAGACCAGTGCTTTATCTCAATCATTTCATGCATAGCATGTTGAGTTTTCTCATTGCAAAGTTTGATGAAAGCATCATTGTGTCGTAGCTCATTATTCTTGTTGTCTTGATGCAATGAATCTATAATGAAAAGAATAAGTTGTAGTTGATCAGACAGTCAATCATTTAGCAGAGTTGAGACTTCAGTCATCTCTTTTGATCTCTTCTGAATCAGAACATAGTCACGTCTTTAAACTTTCTTCTTTTTCTGTCAGTTTAATAAGCAGTATACTTTATTATTGACAAGATTCTTTAAGTCATCAATATCTTTTTCGTCTCATTTTTAGCATTGAAGTGATTCATGAACGCTTACGTAGTATGATCTCATTCAGATCGAGTCTTTTTTCTTTTTATTTAACTCTCTATCTGATACAACTTTCTTATCGACTATGTTGCAACACTTGCGCATGAAGACTGTTAACACGTCAAGAAGCTTCTCTATGTTCAGAATCTCAACTAAGATTGATGCATGACATCATAACTTTGAATTGAGTTTTGTCTCTTATATTTGATTGCATTGTTCGTGAATGAGTGCATCTTGAATTTTATGAAGACTAAAAACATGACTAAATCGTGTTATCATAGCAGTCAATGCATGCTTGTTGATCTTACTCTGTTTTATATCTCTGTAAAGAAGAATATTTTTCATTACAAGAAGATTCAGATGTCAAGTATTATGATGCAATAACTGTCTTTGAAACGTTTCTCATTTGTTGATGCAATTGAAAAAAATCTTTATTAAATGCTTATATATGATTTCACTGTGCTTTGTATTGAAATTATCAGCACTATCGTATCTTTGAATCTGACTTGCATGATGTATCATTGCATGTAGTTTTAAAATGTTGAAATAATCGATGTCTGTATCTGAACACTCAGATTGCAAATGACGAAAAACATTCTTTAGCTTGTTCAATTGAAAAAGCGCATGTTTAAGATATTGAAAAATTTCTTCGTCATGCAAATGATACTGAGCAAGTATCATAAAGTCTATCACTGCTTGAGCGAAGTGAATCACTAAAGATGCTTTCGTGATCAGAAGCGATGCAATGACTGATATAAGCTGACATATAATTGACTTTCAATCTACATTAATTCATTGCTTAATTGTATTGTACTTAACAAATCTTTTCATGTTTTTAAATGACAAAATGACGTGAAATCTTTAATTCAGCTAAACTGTTTCTGATGCATCGTTTAGAACTAATCTGATTTCTTTTCTTCTTCAATTTGTACAAACATTCTCATTGATGATTTTACTGAATCATAACATCAGATATAAGATGATTTTCTTAAGTAGTTGATGTAGCATGTCTATCATCGTTGTCTCATGAATATTGACAAACATATGTGATCATGCAAAGTTTTTCACTGAATGTATTCAAGCAAAATCATTCTCAATCATATTGTTTTTTCTTTGTTGTCTCTGTTGATTTCTAGTGAATGCATGCGTTCAAATTGATCATGTCTTGTCTAAATTTTCACGCTCATGAGATGATATTTGACAGATAGAACATTGTTGATTCATCTTGATGTTTGTGATTAATACTTGTTTCTTGTAGTTCATCATGAACTTGATGATTATCAAATAACATTGTTTTATCTTATTGTTTATGCAAAGAACAGAAATGTTGTTTCTGAACATAGCTTCAACAACTGTTACATGTGAAATCATGTATTAATGCATGATGATACATATTTAACATACGCTTGAGTGTGATTGATAACATCATGTGTCAAATCTTTGACTTGATATCATCATCATCATTGTCAACTATGAAAAGAAATCTCAGAAGAATTAATCTCAATCGTTTTTGAGCATGTCTTGTGCGTCGATTTAGATTCTTTATCGTTAAATATATAAATTATGCAGATAAATTGCTTTGATGCTCAGTCAAGACTGTTTTATCAATGAAAATTAATAGTGATATCACGATAGCATCATCAAAAAGCTTCTTCTGCGTTTCTCATCATCAATCAGCAGTATGCATCTCGTTGTAGATTCGAAAGTTGTTAACATTATAATGTCAAATGAATGCGTAGATCATGTTATGATTCTAGCTACGCATCTATGTTGATAGCTATGTTGATGACTATGTTGATGACTATGTTGATGACTATCGTCGATCGCTCATCACTAGACTATCAAGTTGTTTCGAAGTCAACTCTATTCAGAGTTAGCTTATGTTATTCTGAGTCATATAGATAGTCGATTCTTTCCTTCTAGATACTTTTCTTTCTTAGCATTTATATACTCGTTACATTACACTCATATGACTCGCTCTATGCTGATTTCTAACATTATATAAATGCTTCTTCGTTACAGACGAAGTGAAATAAACTGCATCGATTTCTTCGAGTGCTTCTGCTAGTAGTTCTTCAACCCTCTATCGACTTTGATCTAGCGACTTGCGTTCGTGCAGCAGCACTCACCTTTCTTCTCTCGTAAGCTGATTCAGCGAGAATAAACAAAAGATTTGAACTCGTGCGCTGATCAGCGAGTATAAACAAACAATTGAAATCATTCAACTAGGTCAAAGATCAGCGAATTAATCGTTCATTCAGATTCGCAAGAAATTCTTCGAATTTGTTGAACAATCATCGAGATCAGTCATAGAACTGTGTCGAAGTCTCTATCTCAGAAGCAAATTTCACAGTGAGTCTGCTTCAATGACACTTCATCATCAATGCAATGATTTATCTTCTCATCGCTCTACTCATCAGTGAATCTAATCATACGTTCATGTGCAACTAGTGAGTCTGCTACAATGACACGATAATGTCTTCGACAACAAGCAAATCTTTGAGCTTGTTTTTATATTGAAATCTCAGTGAGTCTGCTTCAACAACATTCTCAATGCAATGATCTACTTACTCTCATCGCTCTATCTATCAGTGAATCTGACTCGTCATCGAGTTCACATGCAACTAGTGAGTCTGCTTCAATGACATCTTTCGTCAATGCAATGACTCAGCTACTCTCATCGCTCTACTCATCAGTGAATCTAATCAAACGTTCATGTGCAACTAGTGAGTCTGCTACAATAATGAGCTCAAAGTCGATCTCTTCAATGAGCAAGTTGACTAGTGAGTCTGCTACAATGACAAACAATGATTGATCTCTTGATTGAGTCGATCAACAAACGAAACAAGCTCTACTATATAGTAGGCCTGAATCAGCAGTGAGTCTGCTTCAATGACATGATCACAATCAATCTTTTCAATGAGCTAGTCGATTCTCTTCTAGTGAGTCTGCTACAATAGGCATTTCGATTCTACACAAGGCTAAGAAAATACATTCATGCGAACATGAATTGTTGAAGAGAGAGAATACTGTTACGATTCTAGCTACGCATCTATGTTGATAGCTATGTTGATGACTATGTTTCTGACTATGTTCCTGACTATGTTTCTGACTATTGTCGATCGCTTGTCACTAGACTATCGAGTTGTTTCGAAGTCAACTCTATTCAGAGTTAGCTTATGTTCTTCTGAGTCATATAGATAGTCGATTCTTTTCTTCTAGATACTTTTCTTTCTTAGCATTTATATACTCGTTACATTACACTCATATGACTCGCTCTATGCTGATCTCTAACAGATCAGCTTGTCTTAAAATGATGAATGATTCAACAAGAATCGAAGTGTCTCGATGATGTCATAATAAAAAATGCAATGCTGCTCTTCTTGAACTTCTTTGTAACTGAATTCGACTGTGAATGTTCAAGAATGTCACTCATCGTTTTTAACATCATATGAAATCTGATGTAGAAGTGTCAATCACTTATTTGCATCATGAAAGCTGACATGTTGATGTAAGATTCGCAAGCGCAAGTCTTGAAAGAATCAATTAACACTGTCTTTGATAATCTTTGTTTAATGAAGTCAGTGAGTGAACGCGTAATCTGCTTCGCATTGAAATGAATAGTATTGATTATTGTTTATGTTCTTGATTGTTTAAGAATTTAAGCTCAACAACTCTGATACTTTCTTTGACATGTCGACTGTTGTTTTGACATCACGATCAATTATCTTGATAAAGATTTCAACTTGCAATGCTGATGATGTGAAGAAAAGTTCAGTCTGAAGTTGTATCGTTTCAATTCTTGATGATATATGTTTCATATTCTGATTCAAATCAGCGCTATTCATCTTAATGTTCATGTGCTCTTCTGCAAAATCATTTATTAACATATATTCTTGATTCTCGTCTTCAATGTTCATCTGAACACTCTCATCATGAAAATCATTCAAGTTTGAATCTCATTCTGCAGTTTCATGATCACGTCAGATGAGCTGCATTAAATTGCATGATGACAATTCTGATGATGATAATAACTTTCGTCAGAAAATCTTTCGTGATCAATCATGCAAGCAAACATGACAGTGATGAAGATGATGTTTACGCTTGCTGATGTTGTTTATCTTCATCTTACATAAAGAGCATACGTGCTGCATTATCTGTAAGTTTTCAATTAGTGTTTTTATATAACTTGTATGAAGCAATGATGAATTGTAATGATTTTTTACGCTTGACTGTTTATCTGTGCATGAAATGTCAGTAACGTGATGAATTGAAAAATGTCAATCGCAAAGTCGATGAATCACGTTTCTTCAGAAGTTATTGATTTCAATTTGAGCTCGATAGTTAAAATATGTAAACTATATCTAGCTAAATCATAAAGAGAACGAAATCAATCACTTGAACAAATATCATCGCTATTCTCATGATCTAGCTATTGTCGCTCAAGATGCAATCATCTAAATCTCTTATGAAATGAGAGTAATGATTGCTAAAGTGCTATATATCTCAAGTTGAAGCAATCTTTAGAATTTACAAACTTTATCTTGTCGTCGTCATTTATCTTGCTCTTGTCATGACTTGATGAGCAACTCAAGAGATATATGACTATGCATTTATCTTCTTCATCTTTATTTAAAACTTTCTGATAGCATGTCAATTGTGCTTAAACTCATCGTCACTTCTTCTGAACTTATCATAAGTGCAAGACTGCTTAGATTTTATAGTCATCACTATTTGATGTACAATGAAGATTGAGAGAGTTCAAGTATTAAAGATCAAAGACTTGAACTTAGATGAAGAAGTCAGCTGATTGACAAACGTAGAAATGAGTTCATCAGTCAAATAAGTGACAGTAACGAGCGAAGATGATTGTTGATGATGAGATGACATTGAAGATGATGTAGTTTTGTTTCAAAGAACTCTTCGCTCAATGATTCTTCATATGACGTTGACTGCTTGTTTGAATGACAACAAGAATTTTGATGCATCTGACAATACATCTTGATTGAACTCATTTATTACTACTGTCAATAGTTAAATCATGAGTTCAATTACAATGTGCATATTAATGAATCAGATGTTGCTGCATACGTTGACTTCAATGAGAGCATACTTAATGATGTCACACTATAAACAATGTTTGCAATGAACTGACTGCTTAATGAAGACTTTGATTTCATCAATGAATCTTCATTTCTTAAGAATAAATGAAGTTGTTCAATGACTAGACTGAATGAAGAATTGTTGCAGTCAATCTCTTCATCATCTTTCGCGATTGCTGTTGCTCAATATCGTATCATCTTTGATTTTATCGCTTCATGAGAATGATCTATATCTCAATAATAACAAATGCAAGTGAAGTTTTTACACTGCTCATGACAACATTGTCAATGAGTAAAAAGATTGAGTATGTATGATTCATCTCTTTGCAAATGCTTCTTACGTTTGTTCTTTAAACACTTTGCACAAGTGATGTCATTGATCTGAATGAAAACAATCAGTTAGCTGATACACAGAAGAAGCAACTCAAAATGATAATTAAGATTTCATCTCTTGACACTTGTATCTCTCTGTCTTTTCTTGATACTTTGAGCTCGAGAGAAGTTTCATCATTTGTGATATAATCGCTGAGATCTTTGCAAGTTCATGAACTGATCAATTCAATGATGAACTCTCTCTTGTTGCTATTCTGCAAATGAAACAGTATATTCTTCAAATTTCTTCAATCATTGCATTTCTTCAACATCTTTGTCATCTTGATTGATTAATCAAAGCAATGAACAATAGTTTGATTGCAAAGCGAAAAATGCATGTAGTTTCAGTTGATACATCAGTTGAAGATCAAACGAGATTAATCACTACATCAAAGCTCAAAGTCAAACTCGCTTGCATGATTGAATACTTTTGTATCTGAGTCGTGTGAAATCTTTCTATCATCAAATATGATTATTCAGTTTACAACGTAAGACAGATCATATACATCTGAATCATCATCGTGAAAGTTTACAGACTTCTCGATCATGTTCTCATTTGTCTCTTCATCATATATTTCAGAATCAATTCTGTTCTTTCAACTGTTATCATTAACACTCAAGATCTGCTCAAATCAATGCTGTGTATCATGTCTGAGTTGTAAGTTCAGATTAGTAAATAAGATAGTATCTTTAAGAAGATACTTGATGTTTTTCAAATTAAACTGTTTATTTCACGACTTTGTTCTATTTATTTGCTTCGAAACATTTAATATTCTTTCTACGACTGCTTTTTTGACAGATTCAAAAGATGAATGAAGTTTAAAAGTAGTATTTCTTCGTCTTTTAACATGTTGAGTAGTGAAAGCTTGTTTAGCACTAGTCGTGATGTTTCATATGCATTCAATCAACACTATCTTCATGATAGTGTTATTCAATGTCTATTAAGTCACAAGTAATGCAAAGAGTGATTGAGAAGAAAGTGAAATTATGCAATACGTTTGAAAAATTGAAGTGCATGAGATTCAATGAACTTGAATAATGATTCTTTGAATCTGCTTTAATTTGAGAATGTCGTTCTTTAACATTTTGACTCAAAGAAAATTTCTTGACTTTCTCTGCTGTTGAATCGATAACAACATCACATTTCAATGATTCTATGATGATCATTATCTTGTCTTTCAATCATGTGAACTATGATTTACATCATCAAACACTTGAATGTAATCTTCATAACAAAATGTTAAAGCTGTGCTACTCATGAAAGACTTTGAACAGAGTGCTTATCTTTGCAACTATATTCAAAAAGCGATTGATAATAATGTGAAAGTTATGCAATTGTTAAATGAGTAAATGCAATACATCTTGATTGAACTACATGATTGATCTGCTCATTGACAATAGATGAATCGCTGTGATTCGCGATGCTCTTATGAAAGCGCTTGCTATCACATTCTCATGAATCGCAACAGTGAGAATGATAAACAGATTCATTCAAAAGCATTATGACTTGCAATGCAATACTGATTTTGTTAACAGACATCATGATGCTAAGAGATGATCAGTTATGCTTTCTAAGCAAAGAAAATTTCAATTCAATATAAATGACTGACTATCTTGACAGATTCTGATCGAATTATGAAGATACATATTGTATTTTCACTATAAATTGATTTATTCGTCTCGAAGAACGTTTTCAGTATAGTCACGAAAGTTGACAAATGATCATCGCAGAAAGACTCAACATGAAGAATATGCAAATCAATGAAGATGTGACTGAGATGTTTACGATGCAGCTTGTTTGCTTATGTCTCAGAGTGAAACATAATAAGCGATAAAAATGCAAACAATATTCACTGTATCATTTCTTTTATATTGTTAGCTTGAATATAGTGAAGAATACAGTGTAGATAAGCATGATTCAATAAAAGATGAATAACAGCTTTGTTGTTTTATGAATGAAAGATAATCATCATATTAAAATTGAGATCAACACTTTTAACATTTTAGTTATATTTAATAGAAGAATACAATTCATCAACAATATCTTGCTCATTCTATTCAAGTGTATGCTTTTTAAAGAAACTCAACTTTTAAGACATCATAACAGTTAATTGCTTCAATCTTTTGAATCAGAATCATTTTCATCTTAAAGACTTTCTATCTTTCATCACAATCAGATAACAATCTCAATTCAAGCTGCAATCATTAAGATTAATCATTCAGCTTCAACTTACATCAGTCTAGAATTTTACATTCTGCAATTTTATCTCACTTTCTATCTCTCATCACAATCAGATAATAATCTCAATTTGAGCTGCAACTGTCAAGATCAATCATTTACTTTAGACTCACATCAGTATAGAATTCAACATTCTGCAATCTCATTTCACTTTCTATCTTTCATTATAATCAGATAACAATCTCAATTCAAGCTGCAACTGTTAAAATCAATCATTCACTTTAGACTTACATCAGTATAGAATTCAACATTTTGCAATCTCATCTCATCTCATTATTGTACATTCTACAATCTCACTGCTTCTTATTGCTTCTTCATCTTTAACAGCTTAATGTCATCTCACATCATTACTTTACGTCTTTCAACAAACATCTCATCATGATGTTCAAAGAAAAGTTCAAAGCAACATCAACAAATAAAGATGCAGTGACTGACGTCATGTATCACACATCTTGAACGATGAAGCTTAAAAATGATAATTTCACTATCTTCATCTTGAATGATGAGAAGATGATGATGCAGAAAGCAGATTTAGCTGAGCATTAAAACATCAGATTTGTCATCTTTCAAGCTAAGATTATTTTTGAAATTAATGAAGTAGTTGAATCAGCAATTGATGTATTCAATTCTTTAAATGAAAGTTTTTATATTACTTGCAAGATTGTGATGAAAATCTTAATGAACTGAACATTCAGCATTCGCTTCAACATTAAATTACATCAAGTCACATCATTATTATTTGAAAGTTGTCTTTCTGTTCATGACATCTTACATAACTGAGTCTTTCGCTTACATTCAAATTCTGACATTCGCGAAGTTATCATTGCAAACTATTCAAACATGTCTCTGTTGTACACTTCTTATTTCAAATTCATGTTTTTCACACACAACATTGATAATTCAAAGATCAAGAATTTGCATCAAGATGAATGAATGATCTTTCTTGAATTTATCTTCAGATTGATCTTAACTCATACTCAGTTGATTCTGCTTGAGAATCATGAAGATTCATTAGTTCTTCAGAATATAAAGAACACACTCAAAAAAGTCTTCGATTTGTTAGAAGATCACACAGTCAAGCTGAAAATCTTCATCTCGACGATCAAATGAGATACATTCATGAATCAGTATTGAAAATTCAACAGTAGTATCAGAATAAAGCGAGACTTTTCAGCATTCAACATGTGATTCAGTCAGTCTAAAAATCACAAGCATATTATTCAAGTAGAACAAGTGATTTCAAAGAAGAATCATTCGACTATCTATCTATCATATCAACGCACTTATTGCAATGACAAGAAGTGCTGACTTATCAAAGATTTCTTTAAACTACAGTTGATGAAGACACAGCGAGCATTGATTGCGAAGACTCAGACATTGCTCTGCGAGTTGCATGCACTCATCACATTCATGAGAACAGACAAGAAGTATGTTGATTTGCTGTGTCTTTTTGATTGCTTCGACTATTGATTTGACTCAAAGAATCACTTTGAAGTGCAGATCAATGATGACAAGTGAACTGCTATCATTCTTGTCAAATTGTTTATTTTCTTCAATATGACAGATGTGAGCATAGCTCTTCATCATTCTTTCATCAAGACAGATTGAAGCTTGATCAAGTTAAAGTTAACGTTCGATCTTCATGAGTGTAAGTGACAGAATGATGATAAACAAGTACTTCAGTATTGTTTTTTAAATGCATCAAACATGATCTCAGTTCATTCAATCATGTTTAACAAGTTCAACAGAATCAAAATAGCAACAATCAGAATTCTCAATTCTGCTCATATTGATGAGAAATATTATGAATACAACGATTGCTTTCGCGATATTATACTGAGTCAGAATCTTCATATCAAATTCACATTAATTCTCTTTGAAGACTTGAATCTCTTGATTACTCTTGCTGAGTGAAATATCAAGCTGAATAAGTCTCAGATGTTGATCATGCAATATCTTCAAAATCTTTCTAACGATTTTGATTTTATCAAGAAATTCTTTGAGATTGAAAAGACATTGATGAATGTCGTTATCACAATGTTTACTCTTAAAGCTGAGCAAGAAAGTCAAAGTGCTGAGTTCATTCAACAACACAGCTGATACACTCATTCTCAAACTGAATGAACAGCTTCAATGACTGAAAAACAAAGACATCATTCTGATGAATAAAAAGATCATTCGTTTTCACTCACAGTTTACTGAACATCAGATAGTCGCTCAAGACAGTTGCACATCTCACTCAATAAACAATGATTTTGCTCAATGATGATGAAATGTTTTTCACAAGTTATCTGATGTCTTTTATGATCAGCTGACACATCAAATTATCGATCAGAGCAAGAAGACTTTACATGACATTAGAAATCATTAATACAAATTGCATCAAATCAGTCTTGACACTCTGCTTCTAAAAGTCACAAGTTTGAGCAATCATTCAATGAATAAGATGCAATCTCAGAGTCAACAGATTGAACAGAGTGACAAGCAGCATAAGACACAAGATTCTTCAATTGTACAAATCAATAATGAAGAAGTTGATGTGACTTACGAAGATTTCAAGAGCGACAATAATTCACTCAATGTAAATTACGAAGATCTTAATCTTCATGTCACTCATCAATCTTCAAAGCAAGATTACGAATTTAAATGTTGTATGCTTTAGAGAATTATCAATGTCAAGCTCAATAGAATGAATAATGAGACTGAGCATGATGCTGTTATTAAGATGTTCTGCTCGTACTTTCAAAGAATCGAGATGAGAAAAACTCTTGACATGAAAGATCAAGAATTCTTTCAGCGCATCGAGATTGAGCTAAGTGTGAATATTCTTGAGCATGATGTGAGCGCTGTTGTCTGCACGCTGATTAACTTCAACACTACTATGCTAAAAAAATTCAAAGAAGATTATACTATCATTCAGAAAGTTGCAAAAGTTGAGAATGCAGAGATCTTTATTGCTATGACTCACAGCAATGATTTAATGCATATGTTCAATGATGATGAACAACTTCAATCAACGAAAGAAGACATCAAGAACAATTGCTTCATGCATTACATAAACAGAAGTCTATTCAAATGTCTGATTATGCTTGAATACTCTCATATGCTTCTCACTGAACAGTATCGCGCAATTCTCATCATAGATGACATTGTATTCACTGTCTGATACAAAGCTCAGATGCAGTTCTCAGTTAATTCTTTACTTCGACTCAATATAACTATTGCAATTATTGTATTGAAGAGCTTTTGCAAAATAGAATGATCATTGACATTTCTCAACGTCAATGAGATCAACATAAAAGTCGATGCATCTCAGTTTAAGCAGAATGAGATTGAAGTCATTGTAGCAATCGAGCTAGTCAAGATTTACGCTGAAGTCGAGATATCTGTCAAGAACATCATCATTCTCACAAAATATACTGCACAAGTTCAGCTATTGAAGAGAAGCTTAATCTCAGACTTGAAAGTTCAAAATGTTGAAGCGTACATGATTAATTCTTTTCAAGACGAAGAAGCTTCTGTCATCATTTTATGTATGATGAAAATCAAGAAACTTGACTTCATGTCTCAATTCAATCATCTTCTGACTGTCTGTAATCATGCTTGCAACTCATTTGTTATGTTATATAACTATGATGAATTTCAGCACAATCATGCTCGCAATTTACATATGATACAACATGTTCAAAATCTGTTCTCAATCAACGAAGTCTACAAGAAATACTCTAGTCAACAAGAATTCATCAATTTCATGAAAACAAAGCATTAATTTCAAGAGCAAGAATCACAATGAAACGAGAACAAAGCTTGATATGCAAGCAAAGATCAAGCAACAAATCTTTCAGAAGAGCAAAAGCATCATCAGAATGCAAGCGAAGATCAAGTAACAAACTTTGCAGAAGAGTAAGAGCATCATTAAAATACAAGCGAAGATCAAGTAACAAACTTTGCAGAAAAGCAAGAGCATCATCAGAACATAAGCGAAGATTAAGCAATAAACTTTGCAGAAGAGCAAAAGCATCATCAGAATGCAAGCAAAGATCAAGTAACAAATTTCTCAGAAGAGCAAAAGCATCATCAGAACATAAGCGAAAATCAAGCAACAAATTCTGCAAAAGAGCAAAAGCATCATTGAAATGTAAGTGAAGATCAAGCAACAAACTCTGCAGAAGAGCAAAAGCATCATTGAAACATGAGCAAAGCTTCTGCAGCAAATTTCGCAGAAAAGCAAGCATTGCAAGAGAATAAATCTGATCAAGAAACAGTATTCATCGATTGATAAACATGTTTCACAGAAGACAACATTCTTTTTCAATGTTTAAATTTTTTGTCTGCTGCTAGTTTAAGTCTGTCAAAGAGATTGAGATACTGATTACTGTGTAATACACACTGAAATACAGACATAACAATTTGCAAATACAATACACTTTAATCAACAATAAACTAGCTTAGTCTTTAAGCTGTTATGCGCATCATGTGAGCGCAGATCTTCAACGTGAGCTAAAGTAAATTCATTATGTTTCAACTTTTACAGTATCACATTTGCTGCATGTAACACAATTTAATCTTTTATTCATCTGCTCATTATACTCAATGTGAGTCTTTCAATTTGCTTTCATAATCATATAAGATTATGATTTAACATCATATGTTTCTTTCAACGAGCATCATCATCAAGATCAAAATATGTTCATTGAATTCAATCTCAGTTGATTGAATCTGCATATCTAACATCAGTCGAGTACGCGTCTAGTTTGTCACGTCAACTCATTTCACATAGTTGAATAGCAACATCAGTATTTCATCATCATCATTTATCTTATCAAACTGATTTTATCGACTCATTATAATGACTAGCTCACGTTTCAAAAAGAATATCATTATCAGATATCAGAATTTTCAACTTGATGATGAGTGTTCAACTTTCAGAAACATGACAGAGATTCTTAGAATCTTAAACATTGATAAATATCAGCTGAAGAATTTAACAAATCAAGCTGAGCAATGAATTAAAAAGCACACGTCTACACTCAAGCACATCAGATCTAATGAGAAGTCAGCTATTATTAATGAGTAATTAACATTATTTCTGTACAAGATCAACATGCTTATGTTCAATGACTTTGAAACAAATCAAATTTTCAACATTTTAATCATTGTAATTCAATGAATGCTTTACAACAGAAGACACTCTGAACAGAAACACATCAAACAGATCAACACATCTTTCACTCACATACAAACTAGTTTTACATCATATTCAGATGATCAATTGCTCATCATCATACACAAGATTGTAAAAATTCAACAAGCATCATTTGCGTTCAAGTTTTCATAGTCACAAGAAGTCATGTCATTTATCAGAACACTTGAAGACGTTGAACTTTATACAATGATGAGTTCACACTTGAATCTGATCACTTCAAGAGAGATTTTGAAAATGAGCTTGACTTCAATCAAAGATGTACTTGATCATGATTTACATGATGACAGAGATTGATTTTATAATGTTTCATTTCAGATGTGAATTGAACTTCTCAAAGATGACATCAGCTACACTGAGATGAACACTATCATTTACATCACAGATGATGAGATCTTGAAAATAAATTCAGACAGAACTTTTCAAGCTGTCTTACGTGATGTCTTGAATCAATCTAATCATGCTGCTCGCTTTAATGTGATTCATGCTACATCATATTCTGATAGATCAGAAACACATGTATGTAAACAGCGAACTAATGATCAGTACAGAATTTACAGACAATGCTTCATTAATCTCAGCTTCTCATTAAAAGCACATGAGATTCATTAATGTTAACAAAAGCAAAAAGATTAACAAAGTGACAATTCAAAGAAATGAGATCAACACATTATCAATCGATCATGAAATGACAATTGATAATTCAATAAATCATGTATATCAATAAAGACTGACAAGAAGTTTAGATTTCATAGAGCAGAATCAAATAGACTCTACTCATATTCAGAAGCAGTCAGCAGTTGTTAACATGAAAGAAAGTGATGCAAATGATACAGCTGTTCTGTTTACAACGAAGAATAACGTTGACTCAACTGACAATGCAGCATCTACTCATGTTCAGAAGCAGTCAGCAGTCATTAACATGAAAGAGAGCAATGCAAATGACACAGCTGTTCTGTTTACAACAAAGAATAACGTTGACTCAACTGACAATGCAGCATCTACTCATGTTCAGAAGCAGTCAGCAATCATTAACATCAAAGAGAGCAATGCAAATGACACAGCTGTTTTGTTTACAACGAAGAATAACGTTGACTCAACTGATAATGCAACATTTACTTATGTTCAGAAGCAGTCAGCAGTCATTAACATGAAAGAGAGCAATGCGAATGACACAGCTGTTCTGAGTACAACGAAGAATAACGTCGACTCAGCAGACAATGCAGCGTCTACTCATGTTCAGAAGCAGTCAGCAGTTGTTAACATGAAAGAGAATGATGCAAATGACACAGCTGTTCTGAATACAACGAAGAATAATATTGACTCAGCAGACAATGCAGCAAGATCTGATAAATTTGTGAAGAGTGTACATTTACAGCGAACTGACAAGAGTAAAGATTTTATGAACAAGACTCACACGCTCTTATATTTTCATCAAAAGCGATCAAGATTCAATCATTCAAAGAAAGATACAACAAACATCACATTAACTGATCAAACATTGCACTATAGTAAGTCACTGAAGTATGTGTATAAACAACAGACTAACAACAAGTGATCTTTACAGAGAATGATGAAAGTTCTGAATCATTGTATTCAAAGCGACGAAAATTGAATGACAAGATGCAGACTCAAGAAAACGACATGTCAACGTCAGCTTTGAATAAGTTTAACATCTCAGCTTCAAATGTTGATCAGTCAATAAACATAAGTTCAGAATTGAAGTATGATAGTTCTTCATCAAAGAAAAACAAAATCATCAACTCATATTGAAATTCAACAAGTTGAGTTGAACAACATAAAGCAACTGTATCATCTTTATCTCAGCAGATGAAATCTCAACAGAACATAATGATTTTCGATTGTTCAATTACAGAAGATCTCATGAGAGAGTCAGATCATGCATGATCAAACATGAATCTCAAAGATGATAAAGATAGTGAGCAGAATTTGAAGAAGCATTACGTGAAATGATTAAGATATCAAAGTTGATCTTGTTTCTTAACTAACAAGATTGAATAGACTCATGATGAAGATATTATTGATTGTTACAAAGCATCTTCATGAAGAAGACAGATGACGAAATTGTGCTTGATTGTTTTTGCATGATCTTAATCATGTTGAATCTCAGTCACGCATACATTTGCAGAGAATGAACACGTCACTCTTTTTATATCAGACTTTTGAAATTTTTGTAATGTTTAAAATGAAAATGTTCATGAAAAGAGAATTCAATGTCGATGATATGAATCTTGAAAAGATAAACATGAATATCAGCAAGATTAAGAATGAAGTATGCTAATATATTAATAAGACAATAAAGATGCTTGAATTGATTTGTCTGAATTATCTATTGCACATAGCACATGACAAGATCAATAATGCTCATTACAAGAAGAAGTTCAATGAACATCTGAAAGAAAACACTCTCAGTACATCTCAGTCTAAAGATGCAAAGTGCTCTTTCAATAACAAGTTGAGAATTGAATGTTCATGTGTGAACGCAAACTCATCTGCACATCTCATATCATTGAAATTTGTCAATCTAGTTATTGTTTCATCAGTCTTGATTGCAAACTGACTAAAGAAGATTCAAATTCATCTTGACAAGAACAATGATTTATTATATTAATAGATTCATCACGCGTATTGTGATGCAAAGATGAATGCGCTAGTCATCAAACTGACATAAACAGATAGAGATCTTTTAGTAGAACAAGAACAAGCTAGTTCTAGTCTCATATGTGTGATCAGAATAAACATGTACAAGACTCATGTTGCAGCATTAATGAAAAATTGATATCAATCTGAAAGAGCAACTTCTAGATCAAAATAATCACAGTTGATATGACAGCTCTGAAATATAAAATGAGATTGACTGATTGCAGATGAGATGCATAGAAAGATGATTCAGACAAGAACATAAATGAAAAATCTTGTAAGTGATTTGTTACAGATACACTCTTTGAATGATCATTCATACAAATGATGATATGAGTGAACATGCTGATGACAGACTTGATGATGAATCAACATGAATCAATATGAAAGAAAAAAAAGCTCATCGAGTCAATTTGATATACTGTACATATCAAAATTTGAAAAAGATGAACAAGATATATATGAAAATCATCAATCTTCAAAAGAAAAGTCATTAAGTCATTAAAAAGTACATCAAAGAGTTAGAAATCATGTGCGACACATTATGATTACGACGTGATGTCAATCTATTGAAGTTTTTCAACTCTTTTCTTACAGATGTGAAATTGAATAAACATTAAGATGTTGATTGCAAGCTTTCATCAATGTTCAATGAACTTGTCAATTTCTCAGTGATGACAATCATTGAACAACTTTAAAAGAATAAAGATAGAAAAACGCAAGAGTGAAGAGCACAAAAGTGCATTGAAGATCAATTTCAAATCAACATCAACAACTGAATGATGAAAGTTCATTGACTCAGAGTACTTAGCACATTCTCACATCTTGAACAACTTTCAGAGATATAGTTACTTGCATTCTCTGAAGAAGAAGATTGAGAGAAGAAATATGTTCACTTTGAAACAGATCATTTCTACAATTTAAAGAAAGTCAAGTCTCTTTACAAGAAGCACATTCTTGAAATTATCTTCAAGATGAACTGTATCAAGATCAAAGCAATCAACAAACTCATCAATTATGTCTGAGACAAGAATGAGAAGACTGTATTCTGTATCATGAATTCTATGAATGCACTTATTTTTTACTGAATAAGTGACAGAGTTTCTACTTTCTGTTAATGTTGTTCTTGAAAGTTATCACATGCATAGTGAGAGAAAACATGTTTAACATGATTGCTAACATCTAATTATGTAGTACTTTCAACTTATTCTTAAAGTTTCAATGACTTTGATAACTTCAAAATTGCTCAAATCTAAAATGATGAACATAGTTTGATTATTTTAAGAAGACTTGAAAAAACTGCAGAAGTATTCAAACAAAAAGTTATCATGCTTTATTATTGACATTATCAAATTAATCAATGTTGATTACAATCTATACAAAATCAAAAGACTAGTTCAGATTAACTTAAAATGAATGAAGAGAGATTAAGCACAGATCAAGAAGAGAGTCAATCATCTTGAATAACATGAGAAGACTATCACTTATGACTTGCGCTGCGTAGATTCGCAGATCGAGATGTTGATATATGACAGACAGAATCATTGAGCGCGTCTAATGAACATGACATTGAAGCTTAAAACATTTCAAGTTAAAGAATTAATCAAAGATATCAAAGATGATGATAATGACGAAGATGATCACATTGAACTCAGTGACAGAGTGAAAAATGATGACTGCGCATAGATCACATCGCTTCATACATGTGCATCAAGAAAGCATGATGTGTTACTAGTTTATCAGTCTGTATTATAAATAGTTGTATTCACTCTTTCTTCTTTAACATTCATTGATATATTCATTAAAACTTATTGAGATCATGAAAAAATTTATATAATCAACATTAAACTCTGTGATTCTTGATGATGTTGCAGATATTGCTTCGATGATTCAACAAATCTTCAACAACACAGATAACACTGCTCAAGCATAATTACAAATTCTCATTTTCATTCTTTTAAATAAATTCATTCAAATAGCTCATTAAAAAAATCATGATTACTCAATCAACATTATGTCTGAATGTGTGCAGATCAACAATGATTCGAAAAAGCAGACACAGTATCATTTCATAGATCGACAATAATGTTCATTTATACTGATTTCAACTACAATCATTCTGCATCTATGAAACGCAGCAAAGTCTAGAAAACTTCACTCATTAAAATAATGAGAATGTCTGTTAAACATCAGCAATTTTACAACTTGAAATCACGCTTTTATTACATCATTAGTATCAATCATGAAAAGAGATAAATGAAAAACTACAAGTAAGAAAAGTGCACTCTTCTTAAAAATCATGAGTCTTGAAGTTCAAGTCATTTACATGAAAATGTGCACTTGAAAAGTCTTCTCATACTTGTCAGACATTCACATACTGCAGATGATGTAAACATGAATGCAATCAATGAAGATTTGAAGTACAAAAGTATAGAAATGTTTTCTCAGAAAAGAGAAAAAGCATTGTCAATGCACACAAAAAACATGTGATACTTCATTTATATTATACTTTGACTCAAAAGTTGACTTGACTTCTAATGTTTGAAAATTGAATGTCAGCTCGCTCATTTGCATCAACACAAGTAACTCACATTTTGTGATGATGACTCACTCAAAACTCATCATCGTAAATACAGAAGTCACAATCTGCAAGATTTAGACTCATAAAAGTCATTTGCAAAGATTTTGACTTGAAGAGTGTACTGATTACAATCATTGCGATTAATTATCAACAAGATCAACAATGTAGTTGCTTGACTGAAGAAGACACAGATGCACTTTGCTTCGTTGCAATCACAATAGTCGAGTTTTATGATCTTCAAGCGATTATCATTAAGATATTATGTGCAATCAAGAGTATTAAACTTGATGACTTTCATACATCTTGAAGACTACATGATGATTAATGACATCAAAGCAAACATCATGAGTTTAATGAATCTGTCTTGCAGTTCAATGAATCATACATCAGTCAAACTCATGAAAACAACAGATTGATTCTGAAACATCATCTCATCAGAAGCTATGAGAACTCAATCATCAAAGTTGCACATCAGAAGATGAAATGCTTTCTTTATATATTATATATATATAGCTAGAATCATGATTATATACAACTCATTGAAATATATAAGACATTATCACTTGTATCTGAGTAATTGTCTTGCTCTGCTTGTCATCAACAGAGAGTCTTACTGCTTGATCTTGCGCTTCGTCATCAATCACTTATCACATGCACTAATGTAATGAATTGACTCAATGAGATCATTCTGATCGCGCTTCTTGATATCTTCATGATTGCACATGTCTAAATCTTGCAAGAACGTTTTCTTCATGTTTCTTGTATGAGATGAAATATGCAAGCTAGAGTTATTTAATCATTGCATTTTAACAAAGCTGTAAAGTATCTGTCTGCAAAAGAAATCATCTTCTGCAAGATCTCAAAGCTACTTTTGTCGTGAGTTGTAGAAAGTCTGAGTAATCTTGTCTCTTTGAAGATAGTAAATAAATACTTAATATGATTGAAGATCTTGAATGTTCATGTCATGTTGATCAATGAACTTTGACATCACGCTCAACATCATCAACTCATGAACATGAGAAAAACTTTCTGTCGCTGAATATTCTGCATTTGTTCAAGAACTTGCAAATCACAACATCAAACTTCTAACAGCAATTGCATTGAATGAAAAAAGAAATTTTGCAAGACAATGTCATTATACAATCATGAGAATGAAATCTTTCTATCTACTTTTCATATAGAGCACACGACTCGTTTTCTTCACTGCAAAACGTGATGCTCACAATCTCTTCATACATACTGAGTGTTTCTTGATCTTCGATCTTGCAAGTCAACAAACATTTTCAATTTTGAAGATTACATTCAATGTGCTTTTGCAATTTGAGTATGATGACAGTTTAATCAATCAAGTCAGACTTTAACATTTTGTCAAGATGTTAAAAAAGTATCAGCATATTTGCTTTGAAATCAGTCAAGCACATGCAATTGATTTAACTCGAGATCAAAGATCATGAAAAGTCAGCTCACAGAATCTTTTTAGCAGCTGTGTCAAACTACTGCAAAGCTCAGTTCTTTGATGAGTGAGATCATCTACTTGCACATTAAGTGAAGATACAAGTCAAAAAGATGACATTTACGATGCTTTTGCAAATGATCAATTTCGCGTACATTGATATAGTCGACTGATCTCAGATTCATGATTTCAAAAATAACAATGAAATCACGAAAAAGCTAAATGAGTTATTGAATCTGCTGCAGACAACAGATATGTGATTACTCGAGATCTTGAACACTATGATCAAGAGCAAGATCATCAATAATGTAATAACTAATGTCAGATCAGATAATGTTGAATTAATTCAAGATATTACAAAGAATGTTAATGCATGAAGTCTGACAAGTCATTGCAATACATTCATAGCAAATAGTTTGAGCTTTGTGAAGACTGCAAGAAGTCAAGATTAGTGATGAGAATGAGAAAGTCAATAAGAGAAGAATTTGAGCTGTTGCTGATATAAAGTTGAAACATGAGAGAAAGAATCATCATTGAAAAACTGTCTTTACAAATTGAAGATCAAAGAGACTTGAGAATTCAAACAGAAGCATCACAGCTTTGACATTTAACACAGAAGTCAAAGAGCGAACGTAAGATCATTGCTACATCAGACGTTACAAATCAGTAGCACATGATAGACTTTCAAAGCGAGTACAACAATTTAGTTTCACTCAGCATGAGCATTGAGCAGAACTGCTGTGTTCAGACATACATGCATAGTTGATGTTCAGATAAGAAGATCGAGAAATGTTACATCAACAAAAATCATTTATTTCATTTTCTTGATCATTAATTCATCATTTTTAGTCATGAGCATATACTTCGTATGCAGATAAAATTGTTGATCTTCATGAAATTAAAGTTAATCAATTCATTTTCTGAGTCATTTTGCAGTGAATGCTCGATGAGATTACTCAAATCATGTTGCTCGATGTCTTGATGATTGCATTTGCTCAAAACTTTTGACAACGTTGTCTTCATGTTTCTTGCATAAGACTTGAGAAGCAATATGCAAATCATCTTTGAAATTAGAATCAATCAAGTCATTTTCTGAGTTGTTTTGACTCAAGTCGATGTATATTTTGAAGAGATGAATGATTGAGAGTAAAAAGTGTTCATGTACTATTAATGATGCTCTTGAGTACAACGATGACATTCATTGTAGCGACGCTTCATACTATAATTCTGCCTTTAAATAAGTCTTTGTAGATTTATATAATATATGCAAAAAGAAGAATCGATATATGTGACATAAGCGACAAAAGCGACGAAAGCAACGAAAGCGAGATTCAGTTCATTGCATATGAACAAACGCAGATTTTATTGACAAAAGCGAAATTCAGTTCAGCGACATATGAATGAATGCAAATTTTATTGACAAAAGCAGAACTCAGCTCAACGAGATCAGCTTAAATTCAGATTTTATTCAACTTTAAGCGACGAATGTCGCTTAAGCTAAACTCTAAAATTTAGTTCACTTTACAAACTGTCGAAGTTTCAGCTGTCTTTTTGACTGTGATATCTTTATCATCAATGATGCAAGAAATATAATGTCTTTCTTTTAACAATTTGCAGATAACAGTTAAAATAACGTTGTAATTGTATGAATTAAATAAATTGATAATGAAGTTTATGATTATGTTCTGTCATCATTGTTCAGATATAAATAGAGATTAAAGCAAGTCATTTGATTTATTTCTTGATGTTTTTGAACGTTGACATACGTAGCAGTTTTAAATATATCAATCTATCGTTTTTCGCATAGAAAATCAATAGTAATTTCGCTTTATGATCTTCACTGTTTTAAGAATTTCAGAATGATCAATTGATGACTGATCATGTACTTCACGAATTAAATTCATTTGTAGAAGTTCATTAAACGAAACTCATAGTTGACTATCATGAAACAAGATTTCATTCTGAGTTCAACAATTCTTTAATTTGATATTTTCATATTGTGCTTCATCTCTTGTTATTGCTTCATGAAGTAGTGTACAATTCTCGTTGATTTCATTCACATCAAGAACTTGTCTATAAATTGATTAATTATTATTCTTCTTTAAATCAGTGATCTTCATTCAATTCAATGTCAGAATAGTAGTTCTTTGATATTAAATGCATTCATTGTTGAGATCTTTAAACACGAAGTCAACTCAATAAGTTAATGCATTGATCTTAATGTTCTGTTTATCAGATCAATACATTATCTTGAAGTTGAAGTCAGCTAGCTTTTGAACTCAATGCATTTATCATTGACTCAACTTCTTGTCTTTCATCAATAAGATTAGCGCTTGATGATCAATGAACATCTTGATAGAAATATCAATCAGTTTCAGTTCAAGTCATCAATGTTCAAAAGCTCAAATTATGACTAGTAATTTCTTATCATATATTTCGTAGTTGCATTCAGCAGAAGACATGTTCTTGCTATAAAAAACAATTGAATGTAAAACATCTTTATCATCATATTAAGACAGAACTTCATCATTGATGTAGTTAAATGAGTTAATTTCAAGAATGAAATTGCAAGTTTGATTAAAGTGACAAAGTATAAAAGTCTCAGTCATACATTTCTTCATATGATTGAAGATGATTTGACAGACTTCATTTCCTTCAAATATGATCTTCTTTTGAGTGAGTTGAATCATTGAATGAACAATCTTCGAAAAGTTCTTGATGAAATGTCAATAGAAGTTGCAGAAGTTAATAAAGAACTGCATCTGAGTGAGATTATTAAGAGTAAATCAATTCACTACTGCTTATATCTTTCGTGAATTCATCTTAAGTCTCTTAATTAATATTAAAAGTTCTAAAAAGATGATTTTCTGAACATGAAACTTGCATTTATTGATGTTTATCTGTAGATCAGCTTCTTGTAGTCTATTCAAGATCAATTGTACATGTCACTTATGTTTCTTCAAGATCTTGCTGTAAATAATAATGTCATTTAAATAAATTTGATAAAACTGATAAAGATATTTAAACAGCACGTTGTTCATATAGTGTTGATAAAACGTTGATTCATTGATTAATTTGAAGAGCATTACATGATATTTGTATGAGTTGAAGAAGATGATAAAGATAGACTAGTCAGATCTTTGTTATCTGAGTGCATTTGTAGTTTATTAAACGTGACAATGATGTTCAATTGAATCAGATATTTACTTTCTTGTATGCAAGCAAAAGTCTCGTCTATCAATGACAAAAAGCAGTGATCTCATTTAATTAAACTGATTGCATCAAGTCAAGTATTTAAGTTCAAGTCGAGTACTCAACTTGAAAAGTGTTGAGTTGAATTGAAATTTTTTTGAAAAAGTGTTGAGTTGAGTTGAGAAGTTAAACTCAAGAACTTAAGTTGAGTTGAGAAGCTTAATTTGACAACTCAACTCGACAACTTAACTTAACTCAACAAGATATTAAATAGATGTAAATAGCTTGATTGAACAGTTTTCATCATGAAGATTTCATGATTTTCATCATGACTTTCTATTGAACACTCTTCATGATAATGCAAAAAGATAATGCACTATGAATTTATAAGATTATGAGTTATGATTAGAACTTAGAAAGTAAGATAAGCGCTGTTCGCTAGTTGAACAGCTCTATTATTTTCTTTTCACTTTCATTATTCTCTTTCTTCTCACTATTGATTATCTTATATTCATCATGTTGTAGTTTCTTCTCATTCTTCTTTACTTCATAGCACATTTCTGCATCATCGTTTTCTACTATGATGAAATCATTTGAATTAAAATTTATTGCATGTATTAAATTCTGAATTTCTCGTTCTTTGATAGTTGAGAAAGTGATGAATTCTGTTGCAAAACTCTGAAAAGCTGTCATAGAATTAGTATCATCAGTTTGCTTTAACTTCTTCAAATCATCATAATAAAGAATTCTTTGTTGAATTAAGTGAACTATAGAAATCATAAATTTTAATATTTCTTCGCTTACGTTCAGCTCATCTGTTGTCTTCTAAAATTGATATTAGTTTCTACAACTGAGAAATAATGCATATAAATAATGCATATCTTCATTGCTTTTGAAGCAATTTTCTCTGCAATACTATTTGCATCTTATGTTGCAGCAGTTATATTGAAAAGCTGTGTCGTCTTAACAACAATCTCAGCATCTGTCTTGCATCTGATTTTCGATTCAAAGCATTCAACTATAAACAGATCAGCGCTTTATCTAATATTGCATTACTGAGATGCATTATCATGAATATCTTTGTTCTTTTGCTCTTGTTTTATCTCATCTTTTACATTGTCTTTCATTGCTGCTTTGTTGATCTCATTCACTTCTTTTCAAACATTGAACTGTCTTAGTTTGTGTAGTCATTTAAATATGACTACATGATCATTATTCTGTCACTTGTAGTGTTCTTTGATCTCATTAAACCAATTTTCACCACAATTTTGACTTGCAATAGACTTTGAGTTTACAAATAGAATGAACATTATCTGTTAAAGTCAACATTGTTCTCTTGATAATGCATTTGAATAATGCAACAGTATTGATAAAATTTGAGTAGTTTAATAGAATATGAACAGATAGAGAATTTTGAAAAGTAAGAAAAAAACTCATCAAGTAAGATGAATTTAAATGCAACGAGAAATATTTAATTATTATTCTTAACACTTATTTCTTAACACTTATTCAATATTTTCTTCAATTTCTTTTCTGATTTTTTCATCACTTCTTCTATCATATTTTCTTGAATCGTTTTAGTAATCAACGCTTCAATAAATAATACTTTTGAAGATAATACTTTCAAAAATCAAGTTTACATAAATCAAATCAATCATTCTTGATAAACAATGACATGCAGCAAGAATGTTATCAATAATGCATATTAATAATGTAATATGACTTGTTTATTGCTGACAAGTTTATTTTTAGCATGTGCATCAGCATGTAAGACGTCTAAGAGCTTGATTCATTCAACTAATCATTATGCTATCAAAGAAACTTCAGTTTTTAAATCTACTACTACTATTGAAAAGATAATGCACATGAGTAATGCATTATCTACTGATATACTAATGCTTTGCAACAGAAAAGATGCTACAAATCAGACACTGTTGCGCTGCGCGAAATTCGAAAATATCAAAAGATTGCAGAAAATTTCATTCTCAAAATGATCTTCGAAAGACTGATTAAAGAGATTATGCATGATTATGCTTAAGTGAACATGCTACAATATGATTTTCGCATTCAATGCTTTGTCTTGAGTGCTATTCAAGAAGTCACTGAAGACTTTATGATTTTCTTTATGAAAAGTAAGTGCATTACTCTTTCACATTATCACTCTTGTTGTAGAATTTTCATTGACATTTTGCTTTATGCAAACATCAATTTGACAACAATTCATGTCAAATGCATCATCATTCAAGATAAAAATATGAGATTTATGAAGAATTTCATGATGAATCTTGATGTCATGTTTTTCAAGACAAACTAGAAAATGTCTATCTTCATCAGTTAAATAAGTATAATTCTTGAAATCACATTCACATTATTCTTGTGCATTATTCTTGTGCATTGACTCAATTGTACTTCTAATAAGTACTTACTTTAAATGCAAGACTTTTAATAAATGAAATGATATTGCAAATCTATGAATAAATCTGCATCAGAACAATTTTCAAAGATACTTGAAATGAATCAGCAAACTTGTTAATCTCTTGATTATCATTCTTCTTTCTGCAATAAATATTTTAGAACTCAGTAATAGTCTCGTCTGAATTTAAATTCATAGTTCAATTATAATATTTCATCAGCATTATTTATTTCATCATTTTCAAACTCATCTGTGATCAATTTCATCAACATACTTTTCTAGCAAGATTGAAAGTTCACTCAATATTTATTAAGAATATTGAGCATGAAAGAACATCTTTAGTCATTTGCATTAATCTAGAAAAATTCAAAGCATTGTCTTTTCAAAATTGTCATGTCAAACATTTCTTATTTGTGACATTAGTGCAAAAATATTGATTATCTTCATCTTGAAAAGAATGAGCATGCTAAGATTGTCAAAGCAATGATCTTCTAACAGTTGCAACAGACTACAAAATCATTAGTAAACAATCAAATGCATTATTATAATGCATTATTTCATCAGCATCACTTCTTATTCTTTGTGCTTCTGCTCTCAAATCAACAGCTGAATCTTTGTAATAACGATGAAAATACTTTTTAAACTTTGTTTTGTACTTGATCTTGTAGTGAATAAATTCTTCATCATGATCTGTATCTTCATTGTCTTTGTCATCTCAAGTCTTGTAAAAATCTAGCTTCATTGTAGAATTCAGAATATTTGCAAAATTATATATTGTTTTATCGCTGTCTTTGATCTTGACATAATATTTTGCAAGTTTAATTAAGACTTTTTTGCAAGTCTTTACTATAACAGCACTCAATGAGCAAGTACTTCTTCTTATATTCTTTTCAATCTGCTCAAGATGATTGAAAAGTGCATTAAATATTCAAAATCTCAAGTGAATATTTACATTAATTGTTCATGACACTACTAAAGTGCATTCATAGAAGAAATTTAATAGATTGTCAACAAGCAAAATCATGAATCACTTGCTTTCATCAAGTTTAATCTTTGTGATCTTAAAATCTTTGCAGTATTTCTTTGTTCAAAGATCAATAAATTCACGTAGTTGATATGCTCAATGAAGCATTAAGTATGTAAAGTTTTAATGAATGCAAATATCTTGTATCAGTTTTCTAAATCTTTTGTCATTCTGCTTTTGAAAAGTTTTGAAGTGAATCAATTGTTAAGAAGAGTTGTTGACAGTTATTGTCAGAGCATGAATCTAATTTCATGATTAATAAATGCATTACTTTTTTGCATTATCATTTAAAGCAATATCTTTTTGATCACAACAAATAATTCTCTGCTTGTTTCAATATTTTGCACTTGCTCATTCTTTAATTGAGCAATAACATTATCAATTATTGTTTTCAATTCAAGAGCTTGAATAAAATCTTAAATCATAAGATTGATGATGTAAATCAAGCAATTAATGAAATTCTGTGTTCTGTCTCATTGAAACTTGCAACAACTCATGATCTTTTCAAGTTTCTCTTTCAAGATACTATTATTGCTTGCATTATCAATAACAATCTTGAAAAGCTTGTTCTTAATAGCATAGTTCTTCAGAATTTTCATTAACTTCATCATCAATTGACAATTAATATGTTCAATATTGAAAGATGTAAATTCAATAAGATGTTCACGAAACTGAAATTCAACATCGACTCAGTATATTAATACTTTCAAGTACGTTACTCTTTGAGAACTAAATCATACGTTCAAAGTAATAGAAATACGTCGTGACTCTGTAAGATTCAATCTGATCTTATCACAAATCTTTTTATAGTGTAAGAGAATCATAATTATCATCTTTATACAATGTGCAATCTGCAAATCTGAACGAAGCATTTGTAGTAGCTTTCGAAATTGCTCATTATCAATGATTTGAAAAAATAAATTCAAGTCAACAAAGATCTTGCATAATTGATTTTCTCAATTCTCTTGATTGAAAACAGAGACTAACTTGATATGACTTTTCTTTTAATAGTTTGTCAATTTTGCATTATCAATTTGCATTTTCGCTCTGTCGTTGTGCAAAAGTCTGATTCAAGATGCTTTTTCATAGCAGACGTGCTAAAGCTATCAAAAGCTGTTGAATGATTCATAATTTTATGACAAATTATGCATAAGATTTTAAACAATTCTTCAACAATTGAAGTTAATTGTATAAAGTAATTTCATATATTGAATTGTTTATTATCTTTGACTTTTTGAAATTAAAGCGAATTGACTATCTTTTTTTGAGTTTTGTTTTGAATACTCTCGACAACAGAGATTTAAGATCATCATTGTAGAAAAAGTCATTTATATTCAAAGTTCATTGAACATACTTGCTATTTTCTCTTATCTTGAGCTGTGAAAAATTCTGATGAATTTTGTTCATCACTTCTTGTTTAATCTTCTTCTTTTTGAAATGATGTGAAGAATTTATAAATCATTGAACTTAACTTGCAAAGTCTTCAAAATGAAGACTATCTGAAAATGAACTATGTGAAATGCTTTTGTCAGACAGATTGAAAGTTGTCAACGAACTAGACATTTTATAGAATAATTTGTATTAACAACAATAGTTGTTAATAGCTTGAAGATAGTATATAAATGATGTAATGAATAATGCAAAAAGGTAATGCAATATATAAATGATGCAATGAATAATGCAAAAAGATAATGCAAAGAACAAGTGAACATATTGTTCTATGTTTCTATTCTTAGCACTCTTGACGTCAAGTTCAAGTTCTTGACGAGTCAAGTCAAGTTGACTCAATCTCTAGTTGAGTTGAGTCGCGTCGAATTGAAAATATGAGCAACTCAACTTGAATCAAGTTGAAAATGTAAGCAACTCGACTCAATATTGATTCAAGTTCAAAATGTCAACTCGAAACTCAATTCAATGATCAGTCTACATTTGATCAAAGCATTGAACTTTCTATAATTGACGCAGAAACGCAGACTATCGTCTTTTTTTTCAATGAACAAAATGAGCAAGACGTATGATGCAAAGCTGAAGAAAATGAACTCTTTGTTTAAATGATTGATCAGATACTTCTTTATCTTCTGAAGCTTGTGATTGAACATCTGATATAATTTGCTTCAAGAAGATGTTTCTTCATCGATTAACTCAATTTTGTGATTATAGAAATGATGCAATGATAGCTGATTAATCATTGCTCAATTGAAGATGTTTAAATAGTTGTGATATTCAAAGAGAAGCTTAATCTTGACTTGCTCAAGAACTTCAGTGTGAAAAAACTCATGCAAATTCACTTCTTCAGACTTGTTTTCAACTGTAGTTATGAGTTGATCGATTTTCAAGACGATAACAGCAAAGATCTTGATGTCTGATCATTTGACTAATATTTTATATGCAACTGTCTTTATTATGAATATGTTGATTGAACTGAAAGCTGATTTCAGACTGAACGTTGATTTAAAGTTGACGTTAAACGAAACTGCTTCAAGCGATTTTGACTGTTTAATTGATTTAACGAACTTCTCTTTTGACTGATTGAAAGAAAGTGATTTCTGACTGAGTTAAGAAATAATGAAAGTGAACAATCTTCTCAATATATGAGTAGAAGTCAAGCTCTTCTGTTTCGTGATTGTTTTATGACTTAAGAGTAGAACAATCAATTTCTGACTAGAGATGAAAATCGAAAATCGAAGAAAATTAATTCACATATTTATTACTAGATTCATTTTGTTCATTCATGTTTTTTCAAGAATCATTTAATGTTGATCTAATCAAGTGATCAACATAAATACTATGTCAATCATATGATCTTGAACAGTCAGATTCAAATAAATGACCTGAGTAATGAGTTTCTTAGCATAATGATGGTCGAATTCTCGAATTGACTTCGCTTTGATCAAAGTCAGAGACTCAATTTGCAACTGATCATAAATAATTCGCGCAATCACTTCATCAATGAATGAATAGTCAGTAGCTTTGATGTCAATCAATGACTTCAATGAGTAACTAATTTCATTGCTAGAAAGTACACATTCAATAGTCAAAGATTCAAAAGCAAAAGAGTCATTTGACATGCTTATTGTTGAAGAAATTAACATCTCTTTCATTACGTCTTTGATGAAAGTCTCTAGTTTTTTGTCTTGTTATCTTTGAAAGAAGATATTTTCTCATTCTCTTTATTCTTCGAAATGATGATTTCATGTAAATGAAAAGTGAATGCACAAGATGCAGAAGTATTGATCTTGTTCTGAGAGCAATTCTTGAACAAATGTCTTGAGATCTTGCAAATGTAGCAAATGATAGATGATTTCGCTCAATCAGACTTAAAGATAGAAAAGATAATAAACTTAACATAATTGATTATTAAAGTTGTCACTGACAATGAAGTAGCAGCATGTTTATCAGATATGACAGTGACTTTGATGATGACAGTGCAAAGCTGACTGCGTAGCTGATAGTTGACTCGCTGTTTATTATTTACATCTTGAAGAAAGATTCTTAAGCAAGTGAGTGAAGTAAAATTCTTTGAACAGACTGATAAAGCATTTTGCAATTGATTATTCATTTTATTCTGAAGATCATTCATCAAAGTGTGATCATTGTATTTGAGATAGTTGAATAGCTTCATAAAGTTGAAGTAAAAGACATTGAAAGACTTGTCTGCTTGTCTCAGAGCGTTGTACTCGCAACGACACTTTCGATTTCTATTTAGTTCATTGTATATTTCTTTCAGATGCTCAAATAGCTCGTCGATCAAGATGTATGAATGCAAAGCATCATGTTGACATTGAGCGAAGTTGTGCTCAGCAGCATTATTGTTATAAGTCTGCATAAAGCGAATCATATGAGTGTATTCTAACTAGAAGTTCAAAGCTGAAGAAGAAAAAAAGTGCAACACGTCATGAGTTTTATTCACGAAGACACGCTAGATTGCTAGCGTGTCAACATCAGCTTTATACTAGTTTATGATAGTCTGACATGATCTATGTTAGATTAACTTGAAGTGCATGATCATAACATTATCTTCTTTCTTCATTTAACAATGTTCTCATTGCTGCAGTTTGATCAATCTTTCTTAAGTTGATTTCTATCTTGACTTGTTCAAATATCATTCATGAAAGTCATTTATAATTTTCTGACATTCTTCAAATTCACTTTCATTGACGTTGTATTAATGTAGATTGACGTTGTATTCTTTTCAATTGACACGATATTGTAGTCATTTATCTCGTTCGTAGTGTCTGAAGTTCAGTATGTTCTTCATCTTTCATTCATCTTCATCGTCAATCACTATAAAGTCAGATGATTCATTTCATTGTTCATTCAAAGAATTCTTTGAATCTAGTTGCAGCAGATTTGATGCAAACTTCAAATGTATCTTCATAGTTAATGATAGTTTCAGTCAATAAGCATGTTCAATCTCAATCAGAATCTTGAAGAATTCTAGCATTTTATCGTTTAGCTTCTTTGATGATTGTAAGATCATTATGTTTCTAGAATTCAGAAACATCATGTCATTTATCTTGTAAATCATTTTCTTTCAATGCTTATCAATCTGTTTCTTTATTGTGATTCTGACTTTTGTTAAGACTTGCTTGATCAATGTTAGTAATCATTTCATGTGTTTGAATATATTCTTTGCTTTGTTTGCTTCGATTCTAGCTTGAGTGATCTCATATTTAATTGAGTTTAAATCGAAACTCATATGAGAGTGAAAGCTCTTATTCAGAAAGAACATTGACTGTTCAATTGATGATGAAATAGCATTGTTATTAATGAATTCAATCATGAATAATCAGATGAATCAATTATCTTGCATATATGAGCAATAGCTTCGTAGATATTATTCTACATTTTGATTTGCTCTTTCTGTCTGATCATCAATCTGAGAATGATAATTGATGAATAGTTTCATCTTGATGTTTAGTCTCAGACATAAAGACTTTCAAACAATTAATATGAATTGTGAATCACGATTGAACATTATTGATCTTGATAGTTCATGAATTCTGAAGACTCATATCAACAGTAGCTTGACTGTTTATTCTGCGAAGATTTCTTCATCATCTGATTAACACAATATATAGTGTTGTTTCTTAGACAATCGATTTATGACTGTCAGAATCGCGTTGCTTTCATCACTTTCTGATAAATCAATAATGAAGTTTAATAATATGTTTTATCATTGCTGCTCAAGTATGAGCAATGACTTCAACAGTTCATTAATTTGATCTTTTAATGCTTTTGATTTACAACAAACATAACAGTTTTGAATGTAGCACTTGATCATCATTCTCATCTTCGATCAGCAATATGATCATCTCAGCAAGTTCAACATTCAATTCATGTCAGAGTGATCATTGATCAAAAGATCATGTGCTTTTCTTATCAATAAAATGATCATTGACTGAGAAATTCATAGTCTATCATCTTTTCAGAGTACTTCATCAAGTACTTTGCAATTGTCTAGATTAATATCTTGACAAGTCTTTCTGTTCTGTTTCATGATTATTTAAATATTAAAGCACAGTTAATTCGTTTAATTTTCAACTATAATTTGATTCTGAATAGAAATCATCTCTTTGATTGAATTTTGATTAACTTTCAATTCAAGTTTCAAATCTGAGTCAGATTTCAAATCAGATTCTGAGTCAGATCTGAGCAAGGTTTAAGTCAGATCTTGATCAGCTTTCTGAACATTTTTTATTGATTAAAGTTCAAATCTGTCTTTTGACAATAGCATCTGATGCTGATATAGCTTACAATCATCATTTGCTTTAACTGACTTGACATTTGACATTCTGATCAGCGCGTTGACTTTCAAATTCTGTTTTCTCGACTAATATATGATCTTGAAGTTATATTCAGATAACTTCTCAGCTCATTTAGCTTGTCATCTGATCAGTTCTTTGATGATCATGAAGTACTTCAAATTCAGATGATTGATGAAGATCTTGATTGAAATATTTGTACATTTTAATTCAAGATGTTAATGCTTCAAGCAGCAAATGATGATCAGCAGTTTCTTGTCATAGATCTTGTAGTTGCATTCTGCAAGAATCATGTTCTTGCTATAGAAGATCATTGAATGTAGAATGTCTTCATCATCATATTGAGATAATACTTCATCATTGACATAGTTTGAAAAGTCAGTTTTCAGAATAGCTTCTTTGATTGAGTTGAAATGCTTCAAAATGAGAACTGTCATCACTTGTTACTTCAGTTCTTTAAAGATCATTTGACAAATCTCTGTTCATTCAAAGAAATGATCTTTTCAAGTTAGCTTTATCATGAGTTGAGTAATCTTTAAAAAGTTCTTTATGAATCATTGATAGAAATTGCAGAAGTCAATGAAGATTTGCATGTGAATCAATGATTAAGACACTTTTCAGTTTCAAATCACATTTACTTTTCAAGAATTTATTTGCAGATCATTGATGAATATCAATAGTTCAAGAAATAAGATTTTCTGAATCTTGAATTTGCACTTGTTAATGTTTATCTGTAGATTGACTTCACGAAGCTTTTCTAGCACTTTTGTCACATGAGTTCTATGTTCTTTCAATGTTTTACTGTAAATGAGAATATCATTCAAGTATGTCTGACAGAATTTATGCAGACAGTTGAACAATACATCATTGATATAGTGCTGAAAGAAAGCAGATTCATTGATCAATTCAAAAAGCATTACTTTATACTTGTAGATGTCAAAGAAAGTAACAAAAGTAGTTAAATCTTCGCTTTCTGAACTCATGTGCAGTTTATTGAACATGATGATAATATTAAGTTGAGTCAGATACTTACTGTCTTGAATTTGAACTAGTACTTCGTTTATCAAGAGTATTGAATAATGATCTCTTTTGATCAAAGTGTTTAGTTTTCAATAGTTCATATAAAAGCAAAAACTGTCATCTTTCTTTTTGATAAACAGTATTGACGAAGCAAAAGAAGCTTTGCTGAATGTGATGAACTTCTTCTTCAAATTCTCTTTTAAATACTCTTTGATCTTTTGCAACTTGTAGCTTGATATGAGATACAATCAACTTTTAGAAAGTTCACTCTCTTCTTCTAATTTAATCTTATGATCATATGATTGATGTAAAAGCAACTGCGTTGTTTTTTCTCTATCAAAAACATTCAGAAAGTCATGATAAACTATTGAAAGCTTCTTCTTCAGTTCATTTAATGACATGACAAAGATCATTTCATTCAGTTTCGCGAAATCTGCAACTGAGCTAAGCGCTTTGTTGATTTCACTAATAATTAAGAAGAAGATCTTGATCTTCTTATTCTTGACTAGAGTTTGATATACAGCGACTTCAATCGTAATAATATTGACGAGTTTCTTTGTCTTAGTTGACTGAAAGAGACGAAGTTGATCAAGATTGACTTAAGTGCTTTGCTTTGCTATGAGAGCAAATTCAATAAATTGAACAGATTCAATGAATCTATTCACTGATTTCTGATTCATGAATCTCTTCAAGATGATCATTGATGTAACAATTAAGTTCAAGTTCTTTTATTTCATTTTGCAAATCTCATTTGATTCAGATTTGTGAAATGCTAATTGACTGCTTGCTTTCAAAACAATAAATTTTGATGTTCAAATCTTCAACAATAATATTAATCAATCATTTGCAAAATCTATCAATATTTGATTTTTTTTCAATCAGAAATTTTCAATGATTATCTTGTGCTGATCTAAATGAGTTATTAATAAAAACATCATTTCATTCTTGTATTCTTGTATCATGATTGATGTATACAAAGCATGTGTAATTGACTTTCAATCAAAGATTTCATCATATGATCAAATTGACTTTGATTTTGACAGCAATATTGACTAAATATCAAAGCATTCACATAACTTTGACATCAAAGATTCATCAATGAAAGTCATGTCAATGACTTCAGTATTTATCAAAGCGAAAGATCTAAATATCTTTTTTAAACTACTTAAAATGATGTCAACAGTGAACAACTTGAAATCAAATGAATCATCAGGCATGCTAATGAAGCAGAATATGAATATATCATTTTCAGTCACTACTTTGACGAGAACAGATCGTTTTTCAAATTCGCTGCAATTTCATGCATTTGAGTTGATTCAAGACAGTTGTATGCTTTATGTTTTAACTTCTTGCATTTGAAGCAAAGTTCTTTTTTAAACAACTTCTCTCTGACAGAATCAACGTTTAATATTCTGAATTTCTTTCATGCAGAGATTGAAGTTGAGATTGCAGTAATGATCGTTGTTGAAACGCTAGCGATAAAGTGAGTGACTTGAGTCGTTGATGTCTTGAGAGCTGATCAAGCATTTAATTTTGTCAATTGAACATCAACTTGCATGCAGATATTGATGAATTCATTCAAATTCATAGTTTATTCATTGATCATGACTTGCTGAAGATCTGAGCTAATCTTATGCTGAAGATTATCTAGTAAAGTTTCATTATTGTATTTTAGTTTTGCACTAAGTTTCTGAAATTTTATTCAAAATTCATGAAAGAAGATCTTGTTTTAATACAGCTTCAAGAATTGTTGTTGAGTTGTATGATGTTAATTGAGATTGTTGTACATTTTATTTATGATCAACAGTATCTCTTCTGCTTCAAGAAATGAGTTCGTGATCATGTTTCTTATTCTGAGTGTTATGTGTTTAATCATTGTTTCACTGACTCAACTTTTCACATATGAAATCTTTATTTCTTTGATAGAAAAATGATTTTTGTTCATCTTCAGCTTGTTTTGCATTTAAAACAATTAATTATTCACATTCTGTCTTGAATCTTTGAACAAAGATGAGTCAGATAGCTTGATCAACTTCAAGAATTGATCTTTCGAAATTGAAGTGCTTAGTTGACTTGATATCACTTCTAAATGATGTATAATCACGTTTTTTTCTTCATCTTTTTCTGTAAACACGTTCAAACAGCGTTCAACGTTATTTATGTAACTTTCAACTCAATGTTGATAGCTTTTAATTTAATGTTGATCTTGTTGACATCATTCAACATCTGAATCATGTCATTGTGAATCTTGATTTCAATGTCATGCTGTTAACATATGTACTTGATAAATGCAACAAGATCATCTGCTTCATAAGTACTTATTCAAGCATTTAGTTCAGTGCTGATGCTGATCTTGATCATTTCATGATCAAAAAGCAATATGTTCATGTTTCTTTCTTCTGTATTCAATGATGCATTCATGTTTTCTTCTTCTGATGCTGTTTAATTTTGTGATAGAAGTAATTCTCTTTCAGCATTTCAAAGTTCATAGTGAGCAATGCTCATTGATTCTGATTCTAATTCTGTGCTTCTAGTCATTATGTGAGTAGAAAATTGCTGATTAAAATTCAACTGAAATTTCTGATTTCAATTTTAGAACAACACGTTCATGTTCTTCTGTTCTTCTGTTCTGATAATGAACTCAGTAAAGAGTTAGTCTAGAACAACATGTTCATGTTCTTCTGTTCTGTTCTAGAAATTTCTTGATTTCTAATAAGTTTTCTGAGTTCAATTTTCAAATTTCAATTCTGATTCAAGTCTGAGTGATGTAGCTTGTTTTTATATCATTTACATGTCAATAGCAAGATTAATGAGCTTTGAACTAATATTATGAGTCTGCATAAAGCGAATCATATGAGTGTATTCTAACTAGAAGTTCAAAGCTGAAGAAGAAAGAAAGAGCAACACGTCGTGAGTTTTACTCACGAAGACACGTTAAATCGCTAGCGTGTCAACATCAGCTCTATACTAGTCTATGATAGTTTGACACAATCTATGTTAGACTAATTTGAAGTGCATGATTGCAACAATCATCTTCTAGTTTAGATATCACATAGATAATTTAGATATTCTCATTATTGAAGTGATCAACATTTGTTTGAAGCTTGTCGTTTATCTTGATTTTTTAGCTGTTTCATGTTGATTCATCTTCATCAATGAATATAAATGAGTTTGAAAACTTGAAGAACTTGTGATGATCATTATTGAATAAAGTGAATGATTTACATTGAGTATGATTCTCGATAGATTAATGAGATAAAGATTTCATAGACTGACGAGATCAAGATTGATTCACTGAATGTAATACTTCTTTAAGTTTATTCTTAAGATTCAACATCTTTTCTTGATAGTGTTTGTTTATTTCTTCTAGAGTGTTTATGATCATCTGTTTGATCTTTAGTTGATTCAATCTCTTGTCATGTTCAACTTGAACAATGATTCACTGCTCATTGAGTTTCAAAGTCATGTCTCGTTGAGATTTAAGCTCATTCAACATATTGATGATCTTGTTTGACTGATCATGAATTCATTGACGAAGCTGTTTTTCTGTCTTAATGTTTCATAAAATATCAGCGTTCTTGACATCGACTGAAGCATTAAAAGAAATAAGAGAAACTTATTTACTAGCAATGCTTTTAAGCAGATGAGCTGTTCATGACTCAACTGATTTGAAGTTGCACATTATTGTAAGAAAGATAAGATAAATTTGATTGAGTGATTGATTTGATAAATTTTGATAAATTTAAGTAAATTTGTTTGTGTATTTTTTGATGAAAGTAATTCAAAGAATTTCTTACGAATTTTCTGAATAGAAGTAGATTATTTCATATCATTTACACGTTAATAGCAGAGTAGTTGATTAGCATTTATCTACTGTTAGAGATCGATTTAAAGCGAGTCATAAAAGTGTCATTTAACTAATAAATAAATGCTAAGAAAGAAAAGTATTTACAGAAAAGAACTTGATTCTTATATATATGTTTCTCAGCTCTGTGTTAAACTTGATTGAGTTGACATCTTACACATATGATGCAAAGATTCAATGATATCATCTTTAAATCAGATTCTTGCTAAACTTGATTAAAATGAAATCAGATGAAGATTAGTTGAAAAATAGATGAAGACTAGAATCGTAACAATATCTGAATTGAAACTCATTCAAGAATGAAATTTCTTATTGAAGTAAAATAAAATCATTAAGATGATCAAGAAGATATTAGAATTTTCGCTGAATTCAATTATTGAAAGTCATTTTGCTTAATCATTTTGCATGTAACTGCAATAAATTCTTAGCTTGTGTTTAATCTTTTGATTGACTCACTTTGATTAATCATTAATTTCAATCAACAATGAAACTCATCTGTATGCAATGCTGACTACGAATCTACTGTTTAGCTACAGTAAAGTCTAGAGATTATCAAAAGTTTGAATGACATCAGAGTGCTGCGTGATGATGAAGCGCTGTACGTTAATTGTATGCAAAGTTTTCGCGATCGCGCAGACTTTGATAATCTTAATGCGCATGTCACAAGCAATCTGCATGCAAATAAGAAAGTCAAATAGAATGCAAAACTATGAGAAAAATCGCTTATGAAAATCATTTGATTCAGTATCTTGTCATTGTGATAACAAGAATTGAAACAAAACATTCTTGCATTTGATCTGTTGAGAATGATTAGCAGAAAAAACTTGAATCACGAACATTCTTTAAATTTACATGCTAACTATGTATAAATCTTGTTAAGACTGCATTTTTGTTACTACAATATAAACAACTCACAAGACTCATTAAGTTTGACATGAGCAAACTCAAGAATCTTATTAATATCATTTAACAGACGTTTAAACACAGACATTTTATATGTGAGCAATACATTGATGAGAAGACTTCATTAAAAGAAGAGAAACATAAGTGAATTAATAAAGAATGATTGAACTATGCTGTCTGATTAAAAGTGTAACATAAGAACATTTTTGTAAAACATAATTGATTTGCATAAGAAAGATCTTTACAAATAATATGAAACAGATGAGTTGCACATTTAACAAGTGAAGTGAGTGTTTGCAAAGCATGATATACACTGACAACAATTATTAATCTTGAGAATCTTATTTCTTCATTGAACTCTGACTCTTGAATGTCTTGATGATAAAGTCAATCTCTAGTTGAAAATATTATCTGTATAACTCAAAAAAACAGTAGCACATGTTGATGTGATTAAAGAAGAAATCGACTACAATATGCATGTGTATCACAGATGAAATGTTTGCAATTCATGCTTAAAAAGTAAACTGTTGAAATCTGAGCAGTGAGAGATTTTGTTCATCTTGAACTGTGAATCTGTTGCAAGAAAACTCTTTGAGTAACTTCTCAAGTTTAAGAAGAAAATCAGCATAAAGATTGTGCTCTATATATGTTGCATGCAACGTATACAACATATTTTTGATAAACTGAGTAGCAAAAACATCTTTCTTCACGCAATCAGCTCAAATGCATAAGCAAATCTGAAAAAGACTCAAGAATGAGCAAAAGAAATTATGAACTTGATGCGCATATTGCAACGAATTTTCGCTGTGCTGACACATGAGATGCACACTACAATCAACATGAGTAATCAGAAGAAAGTTATTAGAAAGTTGATAAAGAATAACGTAAGACTTCATGAAAATCTGAAGATTCTAAGAATAGTCTGACTCAAGAAAGTAGCAAAGAGCGAAAAGATTCATTCATCACTCATCATGAAGATAGCAATTGAAGCAATGATAAATTAACTGATGAACATGAGTATGTTAAATGTATATCATGAATGTGCATGTAAACTGTTTGAGAAGAACTGTTGCATCACACAGTGCTTCAGATGTCAAGAATTTGATCACATGATCAGATTTTGCAGAAAGAATCAATGTTACATCAAGTGCGCAGACAAACATCACATCAAGAAATGCGTGACATTTTTGAATAAAAGATGTTGTGTTAACTGCAATGAAAATCACAAACTCTGAAGATGCATCTGTCTCAAATAACAACAGCAGATGAAATAAGCATTTGAAATCTATAAAAACAGATCATTCAGATATTCAGAAGTATCTAGATACAATTACACATTCTTGCAATTTTTAAGCTTTTCGCTGTTTTCAAGCTCTGCAGATTCAATGAACTCTTTGAAGTTCATGAATTTTCTCAGTTCAACGAACTCATCGAGCTCAACAACAGTTATGTTGAAAACATGCAGTTTAGTCACTCATGAATCAACATGACAAATGATAAAAGTCAAGAAAAGACGCATCGATCATTTCTCTTACGTGAGTAGCAACTCAGATGAGACATCGCTTAAGCAGAGTCAGATACGACAAATCAGAAGACGAGACAAATTCTCAATGATTGAGAGCATTCAAAGAATCTTCTCTTTGCAGAGTCAACAACAGCTACAAATAACTTTATGATAAAACAATCTTTTTTATGAATACTGCAGTACAACATCAGAAAATTATTGAAAATTCAGAAATCATTTTTAATCAACAGAGAAGTTTGTGATTTTGACATCATAATCATACAGAAGCAGAGTTGCAACATTAGCGACACTTAATCATTTAACTCAGCTTACAACTTCTTTTATTTAGTGAAAAACACGTCATGACAGTTAAGAACATGCATATATGTGAACAAATGCTTAAGACTCAATCAATGAATGATAGAAACAGCTGAATCAGACATCTGCTTAATCAAAATATTAACTCACAACACAGATGATGAAATGCAGACGTTGCAACTTATAAACATTTACAATTTATGTTCATTGTTTTTTACATTTACAAAGAAATCTTCAATCATTTCTCGCTTGAGCAAGTTACTTAAAGACAATTGCAAACAATTAATCATGAAAGATTTTAATTTACATCACTTTCACTGAGAAGAATAAAGATGCTTCATTCAACACGCAGCAATCAACAGTTTACTTGACATCATTATTAATGTTAAGTTGAAATTATTGCTGAAATTAAACACTATTACTTGCAAGACTTACAATCAGTTTACAACTATTAATTTAGTTTTTAACAGCGAGAAAATACAGTTCATGACATGCAAGTGCAAGATACACATCGATTTGCATTAAGAATCAAATCATCTTTTAATTATTACAGAACTTTATCTACAAACAACATCAGTACAATCTTCAACTCAATGATTATGAAAGAAAATAAACACAGAAGCATTGAGCGCGTATCTGCATATGCATTTTTCATCAAATCATTCTTTAAACAGCAAGATGATGATGAATGAAAAAGTATGCAAAGTTATCAAGATGTTACAGAAGATCATTGAGAAATTTACTTTTTTGACAAAATCATTAAGTTGAGCAAAGAACTTCTGAAATTTGAACTGCTCAAAGATAGTAATGAAATCAAGATGACTGCAAATCATATGAAAAACACAAAGCATATTAAATGCGTGAAATGAATATCTGAAATACAATGATCATAAAAACAAGATTATTCAACAAGCAAAATGCGCACATTTCAGATCACAAATACATGAGCTGAGCAATGCACTTAAGTTAATATGATGCTTCGCAAAATGAGTTAAAATCGAAAGTCAGCTATTTAAAAAACTTTCTCAGTTTTCATCACTGAAGTGAAGTGACATTGATCAAATGATAATGATGTTCAAGAAAAAAATTAAGATATTGCAAGAAAAATTCTTTCTTTCATTCTTTCAGATAAACATCAATAACATTGCAAACTCATTTATATTCTTGATAATGTCATTTGACTTACACATTTCAGAAGATGAAGTAAAACAAATAATCAAAAGAGTAAAAGCAGACAAAGCATCAGACATTTCAGACATTTTAAACAAAGCGCTGCAAACAGATTTTGCAAAACTAATTTTAATATTAATGAGTTTATTCAATGCATGTATAATACACAAATATCATTTGAAGCAGTTCAAAAAGACTTAAATGATAGTATTACACAAATTGAAGAAGAGCAATTATATTGATTCAAAAACATATCAACTTATTGCTTTGCTTGATATCATGAAAAAAGCTCTGAAGTCAATCATGATTAAAAGATTGAGTGATATAACTGAGATTCATCACATGCTATCTGATGCTTAAATAAAAGTAAGATGCAAGTGATTCATGATCTTGACATTAAATTTACTAGTAAATCAGATTCACATGATATGAGACTGCAAAATCAAATACATAGCGTTCATGCTGAGTTTAAACATCATCAAAACATTCAATCAAGTCTTGCACATTAGACTTTTGCATACTCTGAAAATGAAAAGAACTTCAGACTATATAATTGAATAAGCATGCAGCTTTCTTAAGAATCAAGAAATATTGCTGAGATTCAACAAGCAAACAAGTGACATGCATAAGATAAATACAAACATATCACAAAAATCTTTCATTTCATTGATTTTCTTTCTATTCTTCAACGTAAGTTTAATTGAGAAGTGCAAAGCATTAAGAATTAAGATCAAAGTGTTCAACTTTGTAAATGACATTAACATTTTAATATATGATAAATTCATTGAAGAAATTTGCAAAACATTGAGCAAAATGCATGATGTTTGCATGAAATGAGCTTACACTCATGACACAACATTTGCATCAGAAAAGTATGAATTTATGCACTTCATCAGAAAATCAAAAAGATTTGACATGATGACTAGCATACAAATAAAAAGTTTAGTTATTAAGTTAAAATCAGATGTGCAAGTTCTGAAAGTACAACTGAATATGAAATTGCAATGAGATGCGCATCTTCGTCAAATTGAAGTGAATCACATTACATGAATGCTAGCACTTAGTTGACTTGAAGTCTTTACATGAAAGACAATTTTCACAAAAGCAAGATAAATATACTCAGCAGTAATAAGATCAGAAATTACATTTGAAGCATTAGTTTGACATCAGCGAGAAAAAGAGAAAAAGCTGTCAAACAAAGAATGCAAACTTGAAACATTATAGAATCAGACTCTGTGTCATGTTGCAAAAATATTTCAAAAAGTAAACATCAAGACTCTGAAAGCAGAAATGTACACAAGCTCGCTGCATGTTCATTTGAACATGCTGCAAGATAAGATCACGTTACGCAGTTAAATTAATGATCATACATAGAAAATCAAATAAGCATGCAAACTGATACATGCTCATCTGATGAATGTCATTTCTTTGATTTCTGACATTCATCATCAAATGCTAAGTTAATAATTCGATTTTGTAAGAAACATTTTACTCAATTGATTAAATTAACTGATATTTTCAATTTAATCAATATTTTGATCAGCTGTTTCAATGCAACATGATCAAAGACTTCTTTGACATCTAAAAGTAAACAGATAAGCATGTTTATTCAACTTTTCATCATTTGCGCGTCATGTACTAAATTTAGTACTGCGTCTATAGCTGATCTTTGTTTTCTGTCTCTCATTTGATCAAAATTCAGCAGCTTATCATTAATTTCAGCTGTGTAAAACAGTTGCATTGCTATTATTTTTTCTGCTACTTTGTTTAAACAATCTAGCAGCATAATAATTTTGTATGTCTTTGAAATTGAATAATTCAACTTGTCTGATTTTTTTAGAATAATCTTCATGTCTTCGCGTCATATTTTCAAATGATAGTTGTTTTCAATCAAATCTGAATACACTAAATTGAAGATTTTTTATATAGTTTTGTACGCTTGCTGTATGATTGCAAATGACATATCATCTGATTCAAGTGCTTTTCTGAGTGCTGAAAAGTTAATAGCATGCTTGATTTTCTCTTCAATAACTCTTGATCACTGTATACTTTCATTTGATAGTAATTCTTCATTAATTTGAATTTTCAAAGATGATGAGTACATTGCTTTCAGAAATGTCTTGCACTTTTCATTGAATTTAATCTTTAAATCTTTTTGCAAGTTTTGTATCAAGAATAACTTTTCAATTAAACGTGATTTAATGAACTTGTATGTCTGAAACACTTCTTTTTCTTTGACGTTGTTCAAAGAATTGATTTTTGATCAGCTTTATTGCATCATGATATGAATTTCGCATTTGCACTATCTTTGCTCATGCATCATCATTTCTGCATCTTTTTCAAATTCGCTTTTTTGACAACAGCATCTTTTGCATTTTGATGAGTTCATTGTTTCATCAGAGTTTTGATTTTGCACATATTCGCTGTTTAAATACGAATAATTTCACTGTATTCTTGATGCATTCAATCAAATAAATGACTTTTGCTTCTAAACTCGTGATTCTTTGCATCTTGACTATCATTTTTTCTTTCATCTTTTGCAAATGTTCATCAAAGTCTTTTCAGTTGACTTTTTGCAGATTGTATGACGTGTTCAGCGAATTTTCAATTAACTTCACTTTTTTGTAACTATTGTAAATAGAATTACTTCATGATTGAATTCTGTGTTTGCATTCTTCTTTATATGTCAATTCTTAATGTGATTGCACATATTTTTGATGCAAATGCTAAATCAAGTACTGAGCTTAACTGATCTGAATAACTGTGATATGTGTTTATATCAGAAGTGTTAATCAGGTTGTACTTATGTAAATTTACTCACTTTATTAACACTTTCGTTTTAATAGAGTTTGAAATTTTTGCGTTTCATTAACTATGATGTGCATTAAAGTCTTTGACAATAATAACTTTTTGCTCAGAATTTAGCATAACTTTTGCTAATTCTTGCTCAATTATGTATAATTGCTTGTCATCTGCATTTTGTGACTTTTCGTTGTAAATATTGAACAATAAAATTTCTCTCTGAATTTTATTGTTTGCTATTGATATCACTTGCATATTTTCACTATTGACTATGTCTGATCTTGATGTGCATGTAAATTTCTTTGCGTTTTTCGCAACAAATATCAGTACTTTGACATGAGTACTTTGAACATTTGATTTGATGCAGATAAACAATGAATGCGAAATTGTTATATTTTCGTCTCTCATTCATGATTCTTGTAGTGTAATAATGTTTGTCTTGTTTTTCGCAAATTTCATGCATGCATGCATAATTTGCATTGATCTTGCACAATTGTGCTGTAGAATTCGAATATTCAACGTGTTTACAAAGCTTTTGTCATTTGCATTGTTTTGTGACATTTTGAATGCACTACTCATTACAATTTCGTGACTAAATGATCTTTTTATGAGCTAATAGATTAAGCTGTCTGATATGTTTCACACATTGCATTGTTTGCAAAGTGTGCATTTTGACAGTTGCAGCATCTAGAAATCATGTGATTGCATGATTGCTTGTCTTTGCACGTAGGTAATTGATATTTATGCTTTCATGTCAGATGATTTCGTTCACAAAACAAGCATCTTGATGATTTATTGCATTTGTTCTGCAAATGTTTGAATGTTTAACATCTTTGACACTGATCACTTGATCAATAATCTCAATATTCGATCATTCAATATGTTGATTTCGCTGCTAAAACTCGTTTTTTCAGATGTTTTTGTGCTTCGACTTCAATTTTGAATATCAATATCATTGAAGCATGATTCTTTCTTGCTCTATTTTCATCTTTTGATAATTATATTGAGTTGATTATCAGCTTTAATTCAGAATTGTACTTCTTTAGCTCAATTCTCAGATATTTCATTTCAATCTTCATATTGAAGATATTGATTTTCAGACTGTATATCACTATCTTATATCATTTTTCATTCTTCTTGATACTTTTGACTTTGAATATATGCTTTCATATATCTCTTTGCTTCAATAGAGCTTTCGCGATGTATTTCTCTGAAATCATTGAAGCAATATTGTTATCTTTTTGTGTTTTAGTCATTGTAGAGACTATTATGTCAGACTTTGCCTTCTTCAGTGCGTTGTTCACTGCATTGCGCATTTTCATCGCTTGTAAGATTCAGTTCTCATTTTTCAAAGTGACTATCAATTTTCTTTCATGATATGATATCTCTTGTGACTTTGACGAGAGTTTTTTGATAATCAGGTTTCATTCGTCTGCATTTGCATTCACATTTGTATTTGCATTTGTGTTTGCATTTGCATTTGCATTTGTGACTTGAGCTGCTTTTTGTGCATATGTGAGCTTCTGCGTTGATTTTTGCGAATTTTGCATGACTTGCAACGTTTGCGAAATCTGCGTCTTCTGCAAGATTTGCAAATTCTTTGTCATTTGCTTTGCATTGATTTTCTTTTTGATGTCTTCAGCATTTTGTTGAATCAATTGTAGAATGATTTTCAGTTTGTTGTTTGTTTGACTTTGAAGTCGATTTATTTACTTCTGAATTGAGTTTTCTATGCTTTCATTGCATGCTTTTCAAATGTAGATTAAGCTATTACTTATAGTCTCTTTCTGTTCTGATATTGCTTGTCTTAGCTGATTGACTGCAAATTCAATTCTTTCGCGCAGTCTCTTTATCTGCATCTTTTTAGAGATGAAATCGTAGCACTTGCTTATACTAACTTCGATGCTAACTTCTTTTTGCAAACTTTTCATCGCTTTTCACTTTTTCATTTCTTTGAATTTCACAATCGCTTGTGTTTGCTCTTTTTGCTGCGAATTCACCTTTCGCAGATTGATTGTATTCTTGTCATTGTGCGCGTTTGCATGTGAATTTAGCATCAATGCATCAAGTGAACTAAACATGTATTGCGTTTTTCTATTTACTGATGAGAGCGATTTTTGTTGATTGCAAAATAAATCAATAATGTTGTTTTGCAGTTGTTTGCTTGTTGATGAACTCATGCTAAGTTCATTTCATAAATTTATTTCAATTTTTAATGTTGATTTTTTAATTTCTATCGTCAACGTTTTGACTTCTGACTCTGAGCTATTGCTTCTGCTGAGTTTCGCGTTACTATTCGCGAAACGAGACGAGAAAAAGTGCATAAAATGACTCTTTATATTTCTTTTCATAGAGAATTTTTTCGAGTTTCAAGCTTCAAAAAATTCACTTGACATCACTTAAATATTTCTTTAATCTTTTATTCAAAGCGTTTCATGTAAACAGTAACTTTAGTGTAAAGATCTTTCAATTTCTATCTTGAAATCTGTAATAAATTGTCTTTTATTATTGACTTATATCAGATGAAAATGATATAAATCTAGTCTGCAAGAATCTAGATTACTCTTTTTGATAGAAAATGCTTGACGCAATTGCTTTATATCTCATGTATCAAAGTAGTTATATTATCTCACTCAGAATAGTAATGACTGATTTCGACTTATTGTCTTACACATTAAGAAAAGATAAAACAGATAGTGATTTGATAAGAAATGCTGTACTTCTTTGAAACAACATTGTTCTCTGTGCAATCTTTAAATGCAAAAGAATTTAATTTCGATTTTTGCATCAGTATGCAGTCTTCTGTGCTGTTCTAAAGTCAATTTTTTTCTTTTCTTCATTAAGCAGTCTATGACTATGACACTATCAAATTTTTTATTTTATTTCTTCATTAAGCGCATGCAGTCTATGACTACAATACTGTCTAGACGCTGTGTGTATGTTAGATTACATGTATCTTGATCAAAGTCACTGCTTTATATCTTTTCATTGATCAATCATATCAATAGTTTGTGCAAATAAGCACTTTCAATATATATACATTGCAAAGACATAGTTCTTGAAAATTAAAACTGACGACAGCAACCTATCAAAGCATATGATATATCAAATCGATCAACAAGTTATAGAGCATAATCGTACAATCAAAACAAGTTCTTATTCGACTCAATAACTTCACAGATGACTGCGTTGCAAGTCAAAAATCGAAAATCGAAATTTTTCATGCTCACGCAGGTCAAAATCGACGACGAAACGAAAGTTCATCAACGCAGAAGAAAGAATCATCAATTCAGATAGTAATTTGATTGATAAATTGAAGAGCAAACTCACATGAAAAGAACAAGTTGTCAATCAACTTTAAAACAGCACAAAAGACTGTGTACTGACGCAAAAATCGAAATCAAACTCTTTTATGCTTGAAGATTACACAGAGAACAACGTTGTTTCAGAGAAGTACAGCATTTCTTATTAAATCACTATCTGTTTTATCTTTTCTTAATGTGCAAAACAATAAGTCGAAATCAGTCGTTACTATTCTGAGCGAGATAACGCGACTACTTTGATATCTGAAATATAAAGCAATTACATCAAGCATTTTCTATCAAAAAGAGTAATCTAGACTCTTGCAGACTAGATTTATATCATTTTCATCTGACATAAGTCAATAATAGAAGATGATTTATTGTAAATTTCAAGATAGAAATTGAGAAATCTTTACACTAAAGTTATTGTTTACGTGAAACGCTTTGAGTAAAAGATTAAAGAAATATTTAAGTGATGTCAAGTGAATTTTCTAGAAGTTTGAAGCTTGAAACTTGAAAAAATCATCTATGAAAAGAAATATAAAGAGTCGCTTTATGCACTTTTTCTCGTCTTGTTTCGCGAATAGTAATGCGAAACTCAGTAGAAGCAATAGCTCAGAGTCAGAATTCAAAATATCAATGATAGAAAACAAAAAATCAACATTAAAGATTGAAACAGATCTATGAGATGAACTTAGCATGAGTTCATTAACAAGCAAACAACTGCAGAACGACATTGTTGATTTATTTTGCAATCAACAAAAATCGCTCACATCAGTAAATAGAAAAATGCAATACATGTTTAGTTCACTCGATGCATTGATGCTAAATTCACATGCAAATGTGCATAATGACAGAAATACAATCAATTTGCGAAAGGTAAATTCGCAGCAAAAAGAGCAAACATGAGCGATTGTGAAATTCAAAGAAATGAAAAAGTGAAAAGCGATGAAAAGTTTGCAAAAAGAAGTTAGCATCGAAGTTAGTATAAGCAAGTGCTACGATTTCATCTCTAAAAAGATGCAGATAAAGAGACTGCGCGAAAGAATTGAATTTGCAGTCAATCAGCTAAGACAAGCAATATCAGAACAGAAAGAGACTATAAGTAATAGCTTAATCTACATTTGAAAAGCATGCAATGAAAGCATAGAAAACTCAATTCAGAAGTAAATAAATCGACTTCAAAGTCAAACAAACAACAAACTGAAAATCATTCTACAATTGATTCAACAAAATGCTGAAGACATCAAAAAGAAAATCAATGCAAAGCAAATGACAAAGAATTCGCAAATCTTGCAGAAGATGCAGATTTTGCAAACGTTGCAAGTCATGCAAAATTCACAAAAATCAACGCAGAAGCTCGCATATGCACAAAAAGCAGCTCAAGTCACAGATGCAAATGCAAATGCAAACACAAATGCAAATGCAAATGCAAATGCAAATGCAGACGAATGAAATCTGATTATCAAGAAATTCTCGCCAAAATCACAAGAAATATCGTATCGCGAAAGAAGACTCATTGTCAATCTCAAAAATGAGAACTGAACGTTGAAGACGATGAAAATGCGAGATTCGATGAATAACACATTGAAAAAGGCGAAAATCGATCTAAGAGTCATCATGATAGTCAAAACGTTAAAGAAAAACAACATTGCTTTGACGATCTTGAAAAAATACATCGCAGACGTCTTACTAGTGCAAAGAGCAATATGAGAGCATGTTTTTGATGTTAAAAGCATTAAGAAAGATGAGAAATGACACAAAATAGTCATACACAGTCTGAAAATCGAAATCTTCAACATGAAAATCGAAATGAAATATCTGAGAATTGAGCTAGAGAAGTACAATTCTGAATTGAAGCTGATAATCAATTCAATATGATTATCAAAAGATGAAAATAAAGCAAGAAAGAATCATGCTTCAACGATACTGATGTTCAAAATCGAAGCAGAAGCGCAAAGACATATGAAAAAACGACTCTTAACTGCGAAATCAACATATCAAACAGTCGAATATTGAGACTATCAATCAAATGATCAATGTCAAAAATGTCAAACATTCAAGCATTTGCAAAACAAATGCAACAGATCATCAAGATGCTTGTACTGCGAGCGAAATCATCAAATCTGAAATCATAAATGTCAATTATCTACGTGCAAAAATGAGCAATCATGCAATCACATGATTTCTAGATGTTGCAACTGTCAAAATGCGCACTTCGCAAATAGCGCAATGTGCAAAACATATCAGACAGCTCAGTCTATTAGCTCACAAAAAGATCATTTAGTCACGAAATTGTAATGAGTATTGCATTCAAAATGTCACAAAACAATGCAAATGATAAAAGCTTTGCAAACACGTTGAATATTCAAATTCTACAGCACAATTGTGCAAGATCAACGCAAATTATGCATGCATGCATGAAATTTGCGAAAAACAAGACAAACATTATTATACTACAAGAATCATGAATAAAAGATGAAAATATAAAAATTTTGCATTCGTCATTTATCTGCATCAAATCAAATGTTCAGAATACTCATGTCAGAGTACTGATATTTATTGCGAAAAACGCAAAGAAATTTACATGCACATCAAGATCAGACATAGTCAATAGCGAAGATATGCAAGCGATATCAATAGCGAACAATAAAATTCAGAGAAGAATTTTACTGTTCAACGAAAAGTCACAAAACGCAGATGATGAGCAATTATACATGATTGAGCGAGAATTAGCAAAAGTTATGCTAAATTCTGAGCAAAAAGTTATTATTGTCAAAGATTTTAATGCACATTATAGTTGGTGAAACGCAAAAATTTCAAACTCTATTAGAACGAAAGCATTAATAAAGTGAGTAAATTTACATAAATGCAATCTGATTAACACTTCTGATATAGACACATATCACAGCTATTCAGATCAGTCAAGCTCAGTACTTGATTTAACATTTGCATCAAAGAATATGTGCAATCATATTAAGAATTGACATATAGATGAGAATGCAAACACAGAATTCAATCATGAAGTAATTCTAGTTACAATAGTTACGAAAAAAGTGAAGTTGATCAAAAATTCGCTGAACGCGTCATACAATCTGCAAAAAGTCGACTGAAAAAACTTTGATGAGCATTTGCAAAAGACAAAAGACAAAATGATAGTCAAGATGCAAAGAATCACGAGTTTAGAAGCAAAAGTCATTTATTTGACTGAATGCGTCAAGAATACAGTGAAAGTATTTGTATTTAAACAGCGAATATGCGCAAAATCAAAATTCTGATGAAACAATGAACTCATTGAAATGCAAAAGACGCTGTCGTTAAAAAAGCGAATCTGAAAAAGATGCAGAAATGATGATGCATGAGCAGAGATAGTGCAAATGCAAAATTCGTATTATGATGCAATAAAGCTGATCAAAAATCAATTCTGAATCAATTTTTTGAACAACATCGAAGAAAAAAAAGTGTTTCAGATCTACAAGTTCACTAAATCATGTCTAATTGAGAAGCTACTCTTAATACAAAACTTGCAAAAAGAATTGAAGATTGAATTCAATGAAAAGTGCGAGACATTTCTGAAAGCAATGTACTCATCATCATCGAAAATTCAAATCAATGAAGAATTACTATTGAACGAAAGTATACAGTGATCAAGAGTTATCGAAGGAAAAATCAAGCACGCTATTAACTTCTCAGCATTCAGAAAAGCACTTGAATCAGATGATATGTCATTCGCAATCATACAGCGAGCGTACAAAACTATATTGAAAATCTTCAATTTAGTGTATTTAGATTTGATTGAAAACGACTATCATTCAAAGATATGACGCGAAGACACGAGAATTATTCTGAAAAAATCAGACAAATTGAATTATTCAACTTCAAAGACATACAAAATTATTACGCTGCTAAACTGTTTAGACAAAGTAGCAGAAAAAATAATAGCAGTGCAACTGTCTTACACAGCTGAAATTAATGATAAGCTGCTGAATTTTGATCAAATGAGAGACAGAAAACAAAGATCAGCTATAGACGCAGTACTAAATTGAGTACATGACGCGCAAATGATGAAAAGTTGAAAAAACATGCTTATCTGTTTACTTTTAAATGTCAAAGAAGTCTTTGATCATGTTGCATTGAAACAGCTGATTAAAATATTGATTAAATTGAAAATATCAGTTAATTTAATCAATTGAGTAAAATGTTTCTTACAAAATCGAATTATTGACTTAGCATTTGACGACGAATGTCAGAAATCAAAGAAAATAAGCACAGAAATATCACAAGACTTATTTATCTCGCTCATTTTATTTCTAATTTATATTCAATATCTGTTTTCAAAGATTCGCGCAAAGTTTGAAAATTTACAGTCATTCAGCTATATTAACAACGTGATGCTATACATTAAGAAAAGAAATATTGATAAAAATGTGAAAATACTGAAAAATGCAGCAAAAATTGCTTTCACATGAGCTGAGAACAACATAATGCAATTCAATGACTCGAAATCTGAATTAATACACTTTGAAAGTTACAAGACAACACTCAATTAAATGATTATTCTACTCAATAACATGATCATAAAATCAAAGACATGTGTATGATGATTAAAAGTCTGACTGAATTGAAAGCTTAACTTCAAAGTTCATGTGCAAACGAAAATTATGACAGTCACAAGAACGCTACACTCGTTGTTTAAATTAATGAATAATGAGCGAAGATTAAATGTTAAATCAGAAAAGCAGTTATATCTGACATGCATCACGTCTATTAGCGATTATGACGTCAAAATATGATGAAATAATCAAAAAAGCTACTTAGTTAAATTTCGCAAACTGCAAAACGCTGAATTACGAAAAATTCTGAGTGCATTTCAAACATCATTAATAGATGCTATGCAAATAGAAGTTGAAATCTTATTGATGAAGATGCAATTAAATTAAAAGTGCAAGAACTATGCAATTTGAATAGTTAAGTTATTGAAAAAACACTTTATCAGAAAAAGAACGTTTATTTTATATTCATTTTAATACTTTATTGAATTGAATCTAAATTTGAATGCATTGAAATATCTGAACTGAAACAAGATGAAGATGATTTTTTTTTATTTCTTCATTAAGTGCATGCAGTCTATGACTATGACACTGTCTAGACGCTGTATGTATGCTAAGTTACATGTAATCTGATCAAAGTCGCTGCTTTATATCTTTTCATTGATCAATCACATCGATGATTTGCGCATACAAGCGCTCTTTCTCAACCTTCGTCATCGTACTTTCGTTTTTCTTTGTCTCTTCGCACTCTTCGCGTTCTACTCTTTCGTTTCTAATAGTCATTTTCTTGTCGCAATTCAAGTATTTTTCAAATACTCTAGTGTTGCAATTCTTTCAATTTTGATGATGAACAGTGTCAATATAGTGTCTGTGTTTTTGAGCTGAGCTTTTTTCTTAAGCTTTATCTGCTCTGCTCTATAATGTCTGCAGTTCAGCAGTAAATGCTTCGATGTTTGTCTTGCATTGCATATTTCATAGCATTTGTTCGAATTATTCTCTGATAATCGATGCAAATAGCTCTTGAAATAGTCATGTTTCATTTTCAGCTGAATAAAGATTGAAAACGTTAGTCTATTGATTTTTCTCATCTCTTTTAGTGATTTATGACTTAGATTCACATTCAATATGTGCTTTTGATACTGATTTTCCTTCTTGATGCTGCTTTTTCAGACATTTAATCATTGTAATTTCGTCTCTTTGCAAATTTGCTTTTTGACGAAGCTTATGATGATTGCTTTCGTGTTGTTGATAACTGATAATTCTTGAGCAGCGCTTTTGATCAATTGATTCGCTTTTTCGTTTTCAATAATGCTCTTGCAACTCGATATTCACTGTATGCGAATTTGACACTGATTCTGACGTAAATTGATCAAGTTTTGTCGTATGTCATCGAATAACTTTGCATTAACGTTGCTCTTTGCGTTTAGTCTTTGCAAAGTCATTTGACTGTTCATGTACATTTAAGATGAAGATGAATTTATCTTGAAAAGTCAAGAAGTGCAAAGACAGATTCATGCAGATATATTAAATATTGAACAAAGTACAAAAAACACTGAATTCAATAAAAGAAATCGAAATTTCTCACTTCAAGAAATCATGAGATCAGAAAATTGAATATCTGACAAAGATGCAAATTGAATTCGCAAAAGATGAAACATGCAAAATGATAAATACACACTAAGCGTGTCACGCTGACACCTACTAAAGTAGGTGCTGATCACTCATCTGACGTTCATCATTCAGATGACGTTTTTTTATTCTCATAAATTTTGCGAGAAATTTCATACAAAATCAAAAAATCTCTCAAATTCTTCGCACGTTAATAACGTAACAACGCACAGAGAAAATAAAGTATTTTAAACTAAAAGTTAAATAAGAACATATGAATCTAAATTTCTATCGAAATGAAAATCATAATATGTCGTTACGTTGCTAAAATGTGAAAATTGAAGCGTACAAAAATTCACGATTTCTGAAATTCACGACTCATGCACGCATCAACACATATATCGATTTTTTTTTTTCATGTTTAGTTTCTTTATATAATTAACAGTTAACTGAGCTTTAGTTGCATGCAATTACCTTTGTGCGTTGTTACGTTATTAACGTGCGAAGAATTTGAGAGATTTTTTGATTTTGTATGAGATTTCTCGCAAAATTGATGAGAATAAAAAAACGTCATCTGAGTGATGAACGTCAGATGGGTGACCAGCATCTACTTTAGTAGATGTCAGCGTGACACGATTATAGAAAACTGAAAACAATAGTCAAAAAGACGAAAAACATAGTGATGTACATCAATGCATCGCAAACTTGAAAAAAGATAGCAGAGTTCAAAACAGAAATCAAAACTGCAATGATATTCACATATGAGTCTGTTAGATGCAAAAAGACGACAAGCGTAATCAATGAAATAATCATAATAAAAGCGAAATTGCGAGCTATTGACGATGCAATTGCAATATGCAGCGAAGAAGCATCTGAAAACAGCGAAATTTGAGTGTACACAGACAGTCAAATGACGCTGCAAAGATTAAAAACAAAGAGCAATGTCAACTTGAAGTTATTCAATAACATATGATAAAATCTGATCAATCTGCAACAAAATTGATGTCATATTTGCATACAGTGAGTATTGAGTTGCAAAAACATCATAGAAAATGAAGCAGTGAATCAATTGATCAAAGACGTGACATGAAAAAAATCAACAATCAACATCAGAAAAAGAACAATCATGAACTTCATTATCGTTGTATGCAAAAGTCTGGTTCAGTTTTCGAGTTTTAGCGAATTTGGCGGGGAAAACTCACAAATCAGCCTCAAATTTGGTGCAAATAGAGCAAATACCTAGATATCATTCTCACATTCTCAAAAAATTCTCAAGCTTCATTTTTGAAGCTATCGTTGTATCGTTGATTGCAAAACCTGTATTGTTTTTTTGAATTTGTCAGTATATTCAATGCTTCATATGTGATCTACTCAGTGCTTCATATGCAATCTATTCAGTGCTTCATATGTAGTATATTCGATGCTTCATATGTGATCTACTCACTGCTTCATATACGATCTACTCAGTGTTTCATATGTAGTATATTCGATGCTTCATATGTGACCTACTCAGTGTTTCATATGTAGTATATTCGATGCTTCATATGTGATTTACTCACTGCTTCATATGTGATCTACTCAGTGCTTCATATGCAATCTATTTAGTGCTTCATATATAGTATATTCGATGCTTCATATGTGATCTACTCACTGCTTCATATACGATCTACTCAGTGTTTCATATGTAGTATATTCGATGCTTCATATGTGATCTACTCAGTGTTTCATATGTAGTATATTCGATGCTTCATATGTGATTTACTCACTGCTTCATATGTGATCTACTCAGTGCTTCATATGCAATCTATTTAGTGCTTCATATATAGTATATTCAATGCTTCATATGTGATTTACTCACTGCTTCATATGCAATCTATTCAGTGCCTCATATGTAGTATATTCAGTGCCTCATATGTGATCTATTCACTGCTTCATATGTGATCTACTCAGTGCTTCATATGCAATCTATTCAGTGCTTCATATGTAGTATATTCAGTGTCTCATATGTGATCTATTCACTGCTTCATATGTGATCTACTCAGTGCTTCATATGCAATCTATTCAGTGCTTCATATGTAGTATATTCAGTGTCTCATATGTGATCTACTCAGTGCTTCATATGTGATCTATTCAATGCTTCATATGTGATCTATCGAAAGTCAATAAGAAAGCTCATGAGAAAGTCAATGAGAAAGCTCATGAGAAAGTCAATGAAAAAGCTCATGAGAAAGTCAATGAGAAAGCTCATGAGAAAGTTAATGAGAAAGCTCATGAGAAAGTCAATAAGATGCTTCATATGTAGTATATTCAATGCTTTATATGTAGTATATTCGATGCTTCATATGTAGTATATTCAGTGCTTCATATGTGATCTATCGAAAGTCAATGAGAAAGCTCATGAGAAAGTTAATGAGAAAGCTCATGAGAAAGTCAATAAGATGCTTCATATGTAGTATATTTAATGCTTTATATGTAGTATATTCAATGCTTTATATGTAGTATATTCGATGCTTTATACGTGATCTACTCAGTGCTTTATATGTAGTATATGTGATCTATTCAGTAAGTCGCATAAGAATACTAGATAGATCACATATAAAGCACTGAATATATCACATATAAAGCACTTAGTACACTACATATGAAGCATCTTATTGACTTCTTCATGAGCTTTCTCATTAACTTTCTCATTGACTTTCTCATGAGCTTTCTCATTGACTTTCCCATGAGCTTTCTCATTGACTTTCTCATGAGCTTTCTCATTGACTTTCTCATGAGCTTTCTCATTGACTTTCTCATGAACTTTCCCATTGACTTTCTCATAAGCTTTCTTATTGACTTTCTCATGAGCTTTCTTATTGACTTTCGATAGATCACATATGAAGCATTGAATAGATCACATATGAAGCACTGAGTAGATCACATATGAGGCACTAAATATACTACATATGAAGCACTGAATAGATTGCATATAGAGCACTGAGTAGATCACATATGAAGCAGTGAATAGATCACATATGAGACACTGAATATACTACATATGAAGCACTGAATAGATTGCATATGAAGCACTGAGTAGATCACATATAAAGCAGTGAGTAAATCACATATGAAGCATCGAATATACTACATATGAAACACTGAGTAGGTCACATATGAAGCATCGAATATACTACATATGAAACACTGAGTAGATCGTATATGAAGCAGTGAGTAGATCACATATGAAGCATCGAATATACTACATATGAAACACTGAGTAGATCGTATATGAAGCAGTGAGTAGATTACATATGAAGTCTCGAATATACTACATATGAAACACTGAGTAGATTGCATATGAAGCAGTGAGTAGATCACATATGAAGCACTGAATAGATTGCATATGAAGCACTGAATAGATCACATATGAAGCATTGAATATACTGACAAATTCAAAAAAAAACGATACAGGTTTTGCAATCAACGATACAATGATACAATGATACAACGATAGCTTCAAAAATGAAGCTTAAGAATGTTTTGAGAGTGTGAGAATGATATCTAGATATTTGCTTTATTTGTCTCAAATTCAAGACTGATTTGTGTGTTTTTCTCGTCAAATTCGCTAAAACTCGAAAACTGAACCAGACTTTTGAATACAACGATAAAAACATCGACAAAATCGTGAGATGAAAAAAGTCAATATTAGCTGATTTTTATTGACTTTTTCTGAGTTAGCTGTTAATCTCATGTGTCAGCTAACAATCAAAATTAGCTGACTCTCTCAGTTATTAGCTGACTATTAGCTGTCACTTAGCTGACTTAGCTGTGCACTCAGCTAATATTGATTTTATCTCTTTTGTCAACTTCTTCAACATTTGCGCATTTTGTTTATTAGCAATCAAATATTGAATTAATGATTGAATAATTATTGCGCTCGTATAATTGATTAATTAATAATTAATTTGACTAACTAAATAATAGCTATTTACACAGTTTAATATATGCGCTGAAAAAGTCAATGAGAAAGTCAATGAGAAAGTTAATGAGTAAACTAATGAGGTAGAGAGTCATGTAGAATGTTCAATAGAAAGTCATGTAGAATGTTTGATAAAGAGTCATGTAGAATGTTTGATAGAGTTATATTTAATGCTCGATAGAAAACAAATTTGATTCTTGATTACGAAGCAATTTGAAGCTTGGTGAGAAGTCATGTAGAGAGTCATAAAGAAAGTCATGAAGAGTGTACGATAGAATCATGTTTAATGCTCGATAGAAAACAAATTTGATTCTTGAATGATGAGTAAAGTGATGAGTAAAGTGATCAGTAGAATGATCAGTAGAGTGATCAGTAGAATGATCAGTAGAATGATCAGTAGAGTGATCAGTAAATAGCTCAGTAGAAAGATCAGTAGAAAGATTGATAGAAAGATTGATAGAAAGATCAGTAGAAAGCTCAATCAAAAGATTAATAGAAAGCTCAATCAATAGCTCAATAAATAGCTCAGTAAATGACTTGATAGATAGCTCAGTAGATAGCTCAGTAGAAAGATTGATAGAAAGATCGATTGAAAGCTCAGTAGAAAGCTCACTAGTAGAAAGATCAATAGAAAGCTTGATTAATAACTCAGTAGATAGCTCAGTAGAAAGATTGATAAAAAGATTGATAAAAAGATTGATAAAAAGATTGATAAAAAGATTGATAGAAAGATTGATTGAAAGCTCACTAGAAAGCTCAGTTGAAAGCTTGATGAGAAGCTCAATGAAAAGCTCAGTTGAAAGCTCGATAAGAAGCTTGATGAAAAGCTCAATGAAAAGCTTGATGAGAAGCTCAGTAGAAAGCTCAGTCGATAGTTCAGTAAATAGCTCAGTGAAAAGCTCAGTAGAAAGCATTGTTTGAAGCATTGTTTAACTTATGTTATGCACTTGATTGACGCATTTTATAAAGCGTTTGATAGAGTGTTTAATAGAAAATTTGATAAAGTGTTTAATAGAAAGATTAATAAAGCGAGTAAATGAAGTGAGTAAATGAGCGAGTAAATGAGCGAGTAAATGAGCGAGTAGATGAGTGAGTAGATGAGCGAGTAAAGTGATGAGCATGTAAAGTGATGAGTAGAGTGATGAGTATGTAGAGTGATGAGTAGATGAGCGAGTAGATGAGCGAGTAGATGAGCGAGTAGATGAGCGAGTAAATGAGCAAGTAAATGAGCGAGTAAAGTGAGCGAGTAAATGAGCGAGTAGATGAGCGAGTAAAGTGATGAGCATATAGAATGACGAGTAAAGTGATGAGTATGTAGAATGATGAGTAGAATGATGAGTATGTAGAATGACGAGTAGAATGATGAGTATGTAGAATGATGAGTAGAGTGATGAGCATGTAAAATGACGAGTAGAATGATGAGTAGAATGATAAGCATGTAAAGTGATGAGTAGAATGATGAGCATGTAGAATGACGAGTAAAGTGATGAGTATGTAGAATGATGAGTAGAATGATGAGTATGTAGAATGACGAGTAGAATGATGAGTATGTAGAATGATGAGTAGAGTGATGAGTATGTAAAATGACGAGTAGAATGATGAGTAGAATGATAAGCATGTAAAGTGACGAGTAAAGTGATGAGCATGTAGAGTGATGAGTAGAATGATGAGCATGTAAAGTGATGAGTAAAATAATGAGCATGTAGAGTGACGAGTAGAATGATGAGCATGTAGAGTGACAAGTAGAGTGATAAGTATGTAGAGTGATGAGTAGATGAGCGAGTAGATGAGCGAGTAGATGAGCGAGTAGATGAGCGAGTAGATGAGCGAGTAAAGTAATGAGCATGTAAATAAATATTTTAGCTGAATTAGCTGAATTAGCTGAATTAGCTGAGTTAGTTGAATTTAGCTGAAATTTAGCTGATTAGTCAGTTGTTAGCTGATTATTAGCTAAATCAAGTCGACTTTTTCAGATTCTGTCATTGAGCAAAAAGTTAGCTGTTGAACATTTTGTCAATGAAGCAAATAAACAAAGAGATAAAAGAACAATGACTAATTGCATGAAACAACAGCATCAAAAAAGAAAATCAGTATCAGAAGCATACAGTGAGAGTGAATCTGAGTTACAGATCACTAAAAAAGCTTCAAAAAATAGACAAACTAACGTTTTCAACGTTTATACAGCTAAAAATGAAACATGATTATTTCAAGAACTATTTGCATTGATTATCAGAGAATAATTCAAACAAATGCTATGAAATATGCAAGATGAGACAAACGTCAAAGCACTTACTACTGAACTGCAAACATTATAGAACAGAACAGTTACAACTTAAAGCAAAAGCACAGTTCAAAAACATGAACATTATATTAATGTTGTTTATCATCAAGATTGAAAGAATCACAATGTTAAAGTACTTGAAAAGTACTTGAATTGTGACAAGAAAATGATTATTGAGAACGAAAAAGTAAAGTAAGAAAAACATGAAGAGACAAGAAAATGAAAGCACAAGAGAAAGAAGTTGTTTGATTAAAAGTGCTTGTTTGCACAAACTATCAATGTGATTGATTAATGAAAAGATATAAAGCAGCAACTTTGATCAAGATACATGTAATTTAACATATGCACAGCATTTAAACAATGTTAAAGTTCTAGACTGCATGCACTTAATGAAGAAATAAAATAAAATATTTATTCATCAATGAATCTCATTACACATTGCTTACTTCAGTCAATACTTACAAAACAAAGATGAAGCAACATGATGATAACAAGAAGTGACAAAGATAAAAGAAGTGAACATTTTTATTCAACTATTAAATACAATCTTACATGATTAAAAAAGAAGTTACTCACTTTCTCATTGTCAAAGATGAAAAGCAAAACAAGTTTTAATGCAAGCGTTGAAACAATGAATTATCACTTATGCAGCATGATGCATCGACAGTTGAAGATGATGTGAGACTGAGTTTATCATGCAATCATGCTTTCTTATGAAGCAGTATTCACATTTGCGAGCACGCTTGATGAAAGCACAACATGTGTGAATTATCACTGCGCTCAAATGATGAATGCAGTGACAGCATCAGATCATTTGATTATTACAATTTATCATGCATCAACAATTATTGAAACATGCAGAAATAAATATACATATCAAGAGTCGTAAGCTCAGTCTTTAATGCAAAGAGTGCGAAGAAAGCAGAAGAAGCAAATGCAACAGCAACGACAACATGAAGAAAAATGCACATTTCAAGAAAATGAGCAAACTTCATGAGCATGTTAGTATGATCTCAATGAGCGCAAATGCTGTTACTTATCATAATAATGATGAGAATGATGTTGATACTGCTATGTCATTCACATTAGCTCATGAGCTGACTTGCATCATCACAACGCTGCAATGAATGAAGCTCATATCATGAGCTGCAAGCTATACAAGATACGCATAGCAGATTTCATGCTTCATCAGTTTAAAAAAGCAGTATTCATGAAAGAATATGCTGAAACGAGACAAGAAAAAAAGAAAGAAAGAAGAAAAGCAAAGCTGAAGAGTTGATATCAACAATCTCACACTAGTTTTATTTACATTTGTTAACATGATCAATTCGCAAAACTTTTACACAGATGTTAAAGTGTTGAAAATGTCATTACTATACTATCAGTTATTGAAAAACATAATAATGTTATGAAGATTCAAGAATGATTAACATCAACAATCTTGCACTGACTTTGTTTATGCTTATTAGCATGATTAACTCATAACACTTTTATATGAGTGTTAAAGCGCTGAAGAAGTCATTGCTACAATGTCAGCTGCAAGAAGATAATATGATGCTATGAAGATTCAGAGATTGAATCTTTAAAAAGAGATGCAATTGTAAGAATGCATCTCATTGACTATGAATGATGTATATTTGCAAGACTAGCTTGCGAAATTAGATTGAAGAGATTAATCAATGAATAAAGATAATGACTTGACAGAAGATGAAAACTCTGCAAGCTTTCACTTTCATTGTTTAGTAATTAGTTTTATCATCAATAGAGTATTATCTTATTATTTTTTACTACACAGTTTCACGTAAAAAGATCTCGTTGTCTCACAATGAGTCATTGCTGAATGATTTTCTCTTTGACATGTTTTTCAAGCAGATTGAGATTTCATCAGACTTTGACTGACTGAGTTTCTTAACTGAAACTATCACAGAAGCATCTGACAGTTCTTGAAATTTCTCTCTGATTTTCAAGTGTTCTTGATATGTTCATAATCTTTTCACTTAACTAATCAATGAAACTGATCTTTGATATTCTGTTGATTTAATATATTTTCTACTTTGTATTTGATATTTTAACTTTCTGAATTAATTTCTGAAGATTTTGTTTAAATTAATATATTTGAGTTTATAAATATTGACATTTCAACAAAGAACTTAGATAGTTTGTGAGCTAGTGAGCAAAGTTCATTCAATACTAATGCACTCAAGATGCATATGCTAGCTACTAAATGAGACGTTTGCTACAAGCTAGCTGTTAACTGAGTTTGCATCATTGATTAGCTTACATACTACATAAATCAGCTATAAGCTGATTTAGCTGATTTAACACTACTCTTCATTCTACTCATTTATTTACTTGCTCATTTACTCTTCATTCTACTCACTTATTTACTCGCTCATTTACTTTTCATTCTACTCATCTATTTACTTGCTCATTTACTCTTCACTTTACTCATTTATTTACTCGCTTATCTACTCTTTATTTTACTCATCTATTTACTCACTTACTTACTTGCTCATTTACTCTTCATTCTACTCACTTATTTACTCGCTCATTTACTTTTCATTCTACTCATCTATTTACTTGCTCATTTACTCTTCACTTTACTCATTTATTTACTCGCTTATCTACTCTTTATTTTACTCATCTATTTACTCACTTACTTACTTGCTCATTTACTCTTCACTTTACTTGCTCATTTACTTGCTCATTTACTCTTCACTCTACTCATTTATTTACTCGCTCATTTACTCTTCATTTTACTCATTTATCTACTCACTCATTTACTCTTCATTTTACTCATCTATTTACTCACTCATTTACTCTTCATTCTACTCATTTATTTACTCTTCATTCTACTCTTTATTAAACGCATTAATCAAGTGTATAAAACATGTTAAACAATGCTTCAAACAATGCTTTTTACATAGCTTTCTATCTACTTGTCATTTTATATGCTCAGCTATTTACTCAATAATCTTCGCTTCAAGCTTTATAAAACTGATGTTAGAAAGTTCAAAGTTTTCATCTTCTTTTTTTCTTCATAGTTTTTACTTTCTAGAACAACAACAATCAAAATATCAACATGTTCAGCTATCAACTTAGCTATTTACTCATTCATTTACTAGTCAGTCTACTCACTTCAAAACATGCTTCAAAAGACGTGTTAATCAAGTGCATAATATAAGTCAAACAATGCTTCAAACAATGCTTTCTATCAATCTTTTTATCTTTCTATCAATCTTTCTATCAATCTTTCTACTGAGCTATTTATTGAGCTATCGACTGAACTTTCTATCAAACACTCTATCAAACATTTTACATGCTTCAAAATACGTGTTGATTGAGCGCATAACACAGATTAAACAATGTTTTCTACATGACTTTCTACATGATTCTCTACATGATTCTCTACATGATTCTCTACATGACTTTTTACCAAGCGTTCTTCATGTTTTTCTATCAAGCATTCTTCATGTTTCTTTATCAAGCGCTCTTCATGTTTTTCTATCAAGCACTCTATCAAGCATTCTTCATGTTTTTCTATCAAGCGCTCTTCATGTTTTTCTATCAAGCACTTTATCAAGCATTCTTCATGTTTTTCTATCAAGCACTTTATCAAGCATTCTTCATGTTTTTCTATCAAGCGTTCTTCATGTTTCTCTATCAAGCACTCTTCATGTTTTTCTATCAAGCACTCTTCATGTTTCTTTATCAAGCGCTCTTCATGTTTTTCTACCAAGCATTCTTCATGTTTCTCTATCAAGCACTTTATCAAGCACTCTTCATGTTTTTCTACCAAGCACTCTATCAAGCATTCTTCATGTTTTTCTACCAAGCGTTCTTCATGTTTTTCTATCAAGCACTCTTCATGACTTTCTACATGATTCTCTATCAAGCATTCTTCATGTTTAAATAAATGGTTAAATAGCTACTTAAATAATTAATTCATTAAATGATTTATTTGATTACATACAAATCTTAAATTTAGAAATGTATGAAAAGTGAACATGTATTGTGCATTATATCTTTTGAGCAAATGACTGTCATCAAAAGATACAAGCGCTTGTAGCTAACTATTAGTTATTAATGAGTGACTATTAAAGCTTGTGAGCTAAAAGCTCAACTAAACAGATATTTTTAACTGATGCTAGCTTAATGAGCTTGTAGTCAGTTTTAGCTGATTTCATCAAATGATCAATGAATTTCAAAAGAAAAATATAAAATATTGAGTGTATTTTCATAAATGTTGAAAGATTCAACTTATAGTTAATCGATTTCTTTTCTTCTAGAATTTCAAATGATTTTAGTTTCATGTGATTTAATTTGTTACTTAATCTTTTCATCTTGATATTTTGTCTTAGTAAATAAGCTTTGTTTCTCTTTTTAAGAGTAAATTCTCTATCTTTTTTTATTTGCATATAAAGTTATGCACTTGCTTAGAAATTGAATGTCTTTTTGAAGCTTCTTGTGCAGCAAATGTATTTGTTCAATTTATATCATAGCTTTCTGAGTTAATTATGCAAATTTACACAATTTTTTAAAAGTCTTTGACTTGAACTTGTAGTTTGCAAAGAATGATGACATGCTGATTACTTTCATTGTTGTGCTATTGAAAGTCAACTGTGCTACTGATAGTAGCTGTACTCAATCATTTCGTTTATAGTTGATATAACATCTGAAATATTGTTTTAATGTCTGATTTATTCTTTTCATTTATTCATTCGTCTGTGAATGATAGATTATTGATAGCTTATGATGAATTTTTAGTTAATTCACTAATGATTTTCAGAATTTCAATGTGAACAACTTGTTTCTATTTGAAATTATCTCATCTGATAACTCATGATTTGCTATGATTGTTCTCAGAAATGTGTAAGTTAAATCTTTCGCGAATGTTGTTTTCTTGTATGACAAGAAATATTCATACTTGATTAGTTTATCTGTGATCATCAATATAAAGTTATATGTTATTCTCATGACTTTTTCTTTCGATTTTAATAGCTTGACTATGAAGTTTAAAGCTATTCTTTTTCATGCATGATCTGATATGCTGAGACTTTTCAAAAGTTCATAAGATTTATGTTAACTATGCTTTGTTCAAATGCATACGTTGCATTTTCTTATGATATCTTCTACTTATTTTCTCATCTTAAAGAAGTAGTAGATTCTAGATATTCTTTCAATGATTTTATTCAAATTCTGATGTTCATGTATCATTAATTCATGATAATTGTTTATTATCTCTTATCTGCATTTTGTTGAAACATAGATGAGATTTTGAAATGTTAGTATTTCATTAGTTATTTCAAAGTTTACGTTGTCAGCGATATTCTTTATAATATTCTGCATGATTGAGTTCTTTGCTAACTTTAACTTTATTCGTTTCTCAAGATCTTGATTGTAGATTCGTAGCATAGTTGCATTTTGTTTATTATAAACAATGAAATCATTCTGATTCTGTTGTAAGATAGTCTGATTTATCTATGATTTATCTGTCATGTGATCTGCTCTTTTACTCAAGACATCAATCTTCAAGTTATTAAATCTCTTTTAATATTGAATTTGAAAGTTGAATGATAACAATTTCTTTGATTATTTAATCTGTCTTTAATTTAAAACTTTCGTGATCATGAAGTATAGCAAATTCTTATAATTTGTATATACTTAAATCTGATGTCTAAATTCTTTTAAATATACTCTTCATTGTTTAAAAGAGTCAACAATAATTAACAGCTTCTTGTCATGTATTTTATAGTTCAATTCAACAATTGTACTATAATTGTTTATAAAGTGAACTAAATTTTAAAGTTTAGCTTAAGCAACATTCGTCGCTTAAAGTTGAATAAAATTTGAATTTAAGCTGATCTCGCTGAGCTGAGTTCTGCTTTTGTCAATAAAATTTGCATTCATTCATATATTGCTGAATTGAATTTCGCTTTTGTTAATAAAATCTGCGTTTGTTCATATGCATTGAACTGAATCTCACTTTCATTGCTTTCATCACTTTCATCACTTATGTCACATATGTTGATTCTTCTTTTTGCATATATTATATATATCTACAAAGACTTATTTAAAGACAGAATTATAGTATGAAGTATTGTTACAATGAATGTCGTCGTTGTACTCAAGAACATCATTAATAGTACAAAAATACTTTTCACTCTCGATCATTCATCTCTTCAAAATATACATTGACTTAAGTCAAAACAACTCAGAAAATGACTTGATTGATTTTAATTTCAAAGATGATTCACAGATTATTTCTCAAGTCTTGCGCAAAAAATATGAAGATAACATTGTCAAAGATTTTGAGTAAGCATGATCATTAAAATATTGAATGATATGATTCAAGTAATCTCATTGAACATTCATTGCAAAATGACTCAGAAAACAAATTGATTAACTTTAATTTTGTGAAGATCAACAATTTTATCTGCATATGAAGTATATGCTCATGATTAAAGATGATGAATTAATGATCAAGAAAATAAAATAAATGATTTTTATTAATGTAGCATCTTTCGATCTTCTTATCTGAACATCAACTATGCATGTATGTCTGAACACAGCAGTTCTGCTCAGTGCTTGTGCTGAGTGAAACTAAATTGTTGTACTCGCTTTGAAAGTTTATCATGCGCTGCTGATTTGTAGTGTCTGATGTAACAATGATTTCACGTTCACTCTTTAACTTCTGTGTTAAATGTCAAAGCTGTGATGCTTCTGTTTGAATTCTCAAGTCTTTTTGATCTTCAATTTGTAAAGATAGTTTTTCAATGATGATTCTTTCTTTCATGTCTTGACTTTATATCAGCAACAGCTCAAACTGATTAATGACAAGATTCATCTGTACATAATGTTGACTACGAATCTTTTGATTCTATTCTGTGTTCAAATAGAAGTCAGAAGAGTCAAGAGATCTCAATTCAACGCAGTTCAAACAATGTTAAAACGTTGCGTGATCAGAAAAGTCATCATGCAGAGTTTTCATTCACACGATAACATCTCTTCTAACAGTCACAATTGATCTACAAAGAAGATTAATGACATGTTGATGTTAAAAAGATGAAAAAATATCTAGTGAAAAAGTCGATCTCAATATGAGAGTCGTGACTACAAGTGATCGAAGAATTTGCAACTCATTGATCACGTCGATATACTGAAACATCTTCATCACATCGACAGTGTTATTGAGTAATTAATGAAAAGATATCAGATAGAATAGTTGATCTCAGTCTGAGAGTCGTGACTACAGTGCTTGAAGAAGTAGTGACTTGTTGATCATGCTGATATACTGAGAAAGCTTGAGTTCATCTTCTTTACTTGACATCAAGTCATACATTTATCTACGTGAAAAATCGAGAGCGCAGAAGAATGATCAGAACGCATTCTCTTTTATTAATCAGAGTCAATTATCAAATGATTGTGATTGCACATTTATACTAACAATTCATTCAACGTTTACATGACATAAGTCAAATCAAGAGAAGAAAAGAGTTACTCAGTACAATTACACTTTATCTTCTCATCATGTACATCTTTCTTTCATCACATATTTCTCTGTGCAATGAATGACAATCATTGAGTAAGAGAATGCAGCTTTACGTACGTTACAATCATGAGCATCATGAGTGCAAAGAAAACATCTTTCGTCTTTGAATTGAGAATTGAATCAAAACATCGTTGTATAGAATATTATCAATGAAAAGCAGAGCAAAGACAATGCATCATAAATGAACAACACAAACACTCGTTAAGAGTTTACTCAAGCATCATGCGCTGAATAGAAGTTATAGATGCAAACTTAATACATAGTCTCATGATCATTGTTTCGATGACGTGAAGTCATCATATAGACGACGAGTGATTTTCTTTCTCAGAAAGTTTTGTTCACTCGATATAAATAGTATAAAGTCTCTCATAAGTTGAGTTTAAATCAATGTCACAAGAATGTATGAATTCAAATCAAATCAAACAGCTCAAACTCTTCTTTTATTAACTTTCTCATTCTCATTGCTAATCTTGACTTCTTGCAATCTTCACAAAGCTCAAACTATTTGCTATGAATGCATTGCAATGACTTGTCAAACTTCATGCATTAACATTCTTTGCAATATCTTGAATCAATTTAACATTATCTGATCTGACATCAGTTGTTGCATTGTCGATGATTTTGCTCTCAATTATAGTGTGCAAGATCTTAAGTAATCACATATCTGTTGTCTGCAACAGATTTAATAACTCATTTAGCTTTTTCGTGATTTTATCATTATTTTCAAAATCATGAATCTGAGATCAGTCAACTATATCAATGTACGTGAAATCAATTATTTGCAAAAGCATTGTAAATGTCATCTCTTTGACTTGTATCTTTGCTTAATGTGCAAGTAAATGATCTCACTCATCAAAGAACTGAGCTTTGCAATAATCTGACACAGCTGTTAGAAAGATTCTGTGAGCTGACTTTTCATGATTTTCAATCTCGAGTTAAATCAATTGCATATGCTTGACTGATTTCAAAGCAGATATGCTGATACTTTTTTAACATCTTGACAGAATGTTGAAGTTTGACTCAATTAATTAAACTATCATCGTACTTGAATTACAAGAACACATTGAATGTAATTTTTGAAATTGAAAATCTTTATTGACTTGCAAGATTGAAAATCAAGAAACACTCAGTATGTATGAAGAGATTGTGAGCATCGCGTTTTGCAGTGAAGAAAACGAGTCATGTGCTTTATATGAAAAGTAAATAGAAAGATTTCGCTCTTGTGATCATATAATGATATTATTTTGCAAAATTTCTCTTTTTGTTCAATGCAATTGCTGTTAAAAGTTTAATGTTGTAATTTGCAAGTTCTTGAACAAATGCAAAGTATTCAATGATAGAAAGTTTTTCTCATGTTCATGAATTAATAATGTTGAGTGTGATATCAAAGTTCATTGAATAACATGACATGAACATTTAAGATCTTCAATCATATCAAGTATTTATTTACTATCTTCAAAGAGACAAGATTACTCAAACTTTCTACAATTTACAATAAAAATAACTTCAAGATCTTGATTTGATTTGATTTGAATTCATACATTCTTATGACATTGATTTAAACTTAACTCATGAGAAACTTTATGCTATTTATATGAATGAACAAAACTCTCTGAGAAATAAAATCACTCATCAACTATATGATGACTTCAACGTCATCAAGACAATGCATTTGCAGTTTGAGAAGTGAACTGAATTATTGAGTTTAGCTAAAGAGACATTTGTCGCTTAAAGCGAAATAAAGTTGAAATTTTAGCTGAGCTCATCTGAATGTGATCAGATTTTATGAATAAAATCTGCGTTTGTTCATATGTCATTGAACTGAATCGCGCTTTCGTCGCTTTCATCACTTTCATTATTTTCATTGCTTTCGTTTCTTTCGTTGCATTCAGCCTACTACTCGTCTATCTACTCGCTCATTTACTTGTCTATCTACTCATTACTCTACTCGCTCATCTACTCTTCATTCTACTCATCACTTTACTCACTCATCTACTCTTCATTCTACTCGCTTATTTACTCTTCATTCTACTCGCTCATTTACTCTTCACTCTACTTGTTTATTTACTCACTCATTTACTCTTCACTCTACTCACTCATTTACTCTTCACTCTACTCATCTATCTACTCGCTCATCTACTCTTCACTTTACTCATCTATCTACTCTTCACTCTACTCGCTCATTTACTCTTCACTCTACTCGTCTATTTACTCGCTCATCTACTCGTTTATCTACTCGCTTATTTACTCACTCATCTACTCGCTCATTTACTCGCTCATCTACTCGCTCATCTACTCACTCATTCAAATTTTCTATCGAATTTCTCATTGAATTCACTATCAAACGCTTTATCAAATGCGTCGATCGAGCGCATAGAACACATCAAACAGTGCTTCAAACAATGCTTTCTACATGACTTTCTACCTACTCGTCACTCTACATGCTCAACTATCTACTCAGCTATCTACTACTCAGTAATCTTCGCTTCGAGCTCTATAGAGCTGACGCTAGAGAGTTCAAAGTTTTCATCTTCTTTCTTTCTTCATAGTTTCTACTTTCTAGAACAACAACAATCAAAATATTAACATGTTCAGCTACTAACTCAGCTATCAACTCAGCTATCTACTTAGCTATCTACTCGTTTATCTACTAGTCAGTCTACTCGCTTCAAAACATGCTTCAAAACATGCTTCATGCAATGTGTTCAAACACACGTTATTTGCTTCATGATCTACTTCATGATCTACTTCATAGTATGCTTCATACATGCTTCATAGCACATGCTAATTAGCTCAATAGAAAGCATTCTTCATGACTCAATATTGAACTTTTTATCGAGCTTTCTATCAAACATTCTACATGCTTCAAAATACGCGTTGATCAAGCGCATAACATGAGTCAAACAGTGCTTCAAACAATGCTTTCTACTGAGTTACTCACTGAGCTACTAATCAAGCTTTCGATCGAGCTTTCTACTGAGCTACTCATCAAGCTTTCGATTGAGCTTTCTACTGAGCTACTCATCAAGCTTTTGATCAAGCTTTTTACTGAGCTATCTACTAAGCTATTAATCGAGCTATCGATCGAGCTTTCTACTGAGCTATCTACTGAGCTATCGACTGAGCTATCGACTGAGTTATCGACTGAGTTATCGACTGATCTTTCTATTGATCTTTCTACTGATCTTTCGATCGATCTTTCTACTGATCACTTTACTGATCACTTTACTGATCATTCTACTTATCACTTTACTCATTATTCAAAAATCAAATTTGTTCTCTATCGAGCATCAAATATGATTCTATCGAGCATTCTTCATGATTTTCTACCAAGCACTCTTCATGTTTATCTATCAAGCACTCTTCATGTTTCTCTATCAAGCACTCTTCATGTTTCTCTATCAAGCACTCTTCATGTTTTTCTATCAAGCATCTTCGCTGATCTTTCTACTAATCTTTTAATCAAGTCATCTAGTGAGCTTTCTACTGATCTTTTGATCGATCTTTCTATTGATCTTTTTACTAGTAAGCTTTCTACTGATCTTTCGATCGAGTCATTTACTGATCTTTTTACTACATGACTTTCTACATGATTCTTTACATGACTTTCTTCATGACTTTCTACATGACTTTTCACCAAGCTTCAAATTGCTTCATAATCAAGAATCAAATTTGTTTTCTATCAAGCTTCAAACACGACTTTATCAATCATTCTACATGACTTTCTACCTCTCTAGTTTACTCATTAACTTTCTCATTGACTTTTTCATTGACTTTCTTGATGCATATATTAAATAGCTATTATTTAGATAGTTAAATCAATCATTAATTATTCAACGTTGCAACTACGTATCAATGCTACAAATGTCAAAATAGTCATGTTTATTGAATCAAATAATAAAGATGCATACTGCGCTTATGAAAATGCTAGAAATGCTAGAAATGTTGAAAATATTGACGCTTTTATGAATATGTCTCAGCTAAAAGTGACGCAAATCTGAGACATGAGATTAAATGAATATTCAAGATATTAATCACTAAAAGCGCTAAAACCTGTCACTGTCACTTTTTACAAATTGCGAATGTGAGTTTTGAAACTATGTATCATGTTTGAATCTATAGCTTCTATTCAGCGTGTGATGCTCAAGTAAACTCTTAATGAGAGTTTGTGCTGTTTAATTATGACACATCGTCTTTGCTCTGCTCTTCATTGATGATATTTTATACAATGATGTTTTGATTCAATCTTTGATTCAAAGACGAAAGATGTTTTCTTTGCACTCATGATGCTCATGATTATAATGTACGTAAAGCTGTGTTCTCTTACTCAATGATTATCATTCATTGCACAGAGAAATATGTGATGAAAGAGAGATGCACATAATGAGAAGATAAAGTATGATTGTACTAAGTAATTCTTTTCTTCTCTTGATTTGATTTATGTCATGTAAACGTTGAATGAATTATTAGTATAAACATGTGATTACAATCGTTTAATGTTTGACTCTGATTGATGAAAGAGAATGTGTTCTGATCATTCTCTTGAACTCTCAATTTTTTATGTAGATAAATGTATGACTTGACATCAAGTAAAGAAGATGAGTTCAAGCTTTCTCAATATATTAGCATGATCAACAAGTCACTACTTTTTCAAGCACTGTAGTCACGACTTTCAGACTGAGAATGATTATTTTATCTGATATCTTTTCATCAATTACTTAATGACACTGTTGATATGATGAAGACATTTCAATATATTGACGTGATCAACAAGTCACAAATCTCTCGATCACTTGTAATCATGACTCTCATACTGAAATCAACTTTTTCACTAAATATCTTTTCATCTTTTACTGACATTGACATGTCATTAATCTTCTTCATAGATTGATTGTGACTGTTAAAGAAAATGCTGTCGTGTAGATGAAAACTCTGCATGATCAACTTTTCTGTTCATGCAACATTTTAACATTGTTCAAATTGCGTTGAATTGAGATCTCTTGACTCTTCTGACTTTTATTCAAAACATAGAATCAAAAGATTTGTAGTCAACATCATGTACAGATGAATCTCATTGTCGATCTTCAAGATTTTGCAGAAGATGATTTTTTTCACAAACAGATACTTTGCAACTTTGTTAAAATGCAACGATTAAATAACTTTAACTTGCATATTTCATTTCATGCAAAAAACATGAAGAAAACATTCTTGCAAGATTTAGACATGTGTGATCATGAAGATATTGAAAGACGCGATCAGAATGATTTCATTGAGTCAATTCATCACATTAGTGTATGTGATGAGTAATTGATGACGAAGCGCAAGATTGAGCAGTAAGACTCTTTGTTGATAATGAGCAGAGCAAGACAATTACTCAGATACAAGTAATAGTGTTTTGTATATCTCGATGAGCTGTATATAATCATGATTCTAGCTATATATATAATATATAAAGAAAGCATTTCATCATTTGATGTGCAACTTTAATGATTGAGTTCTTGTAACTTCTGATGAGATGATGTTTCAAAGTCAATCTGTCATTTTTGCAAGTTTAACTAATGTATGATTCATTGAACTGCAAAACAAATTCATTGAACTCATGATGTCTGCTTTGATATCATTAATCATCATGTAATCTTCAAGATGTATGAAAGTTATTGAGTTTAATACTCTCGATTGCACATAATATCTTAATGACAATTGCTTGAAGATCATAAAATTCAACTATTATGATCATGACAAAGCAAAGTGCATCTGTGTCTTCTTCAATCAAGCAACTACATCATTGATCTTGTTGATAATCAATTGCAATGATTGTAATCAGTACGCTCTTCAAGTCAAAATTTTTGCAAATAACTTTCATGAGTTTAAATTTTGCAGATTGTGACTTTTGTATTCATGATGATGAACTTTGAGTGAGTCATCATCATAAAACATAAGTTACTTATGTTGATGCAAATTTGCAAATGAGCGAGCTGACACTCAATTTTTGAACATTAGAAGTCAAGTTAACTTTTGAGTCAAAGTATAATATAAATGAAGTATCACACGTTCTTCACATGCATTAACAGCATTTCTTCTCTTTTCTGAGAAAACATTTTTATACTTTTGTACTTCAGATCTTCATTAATTGCATTCACATTTACATCATCTGCAGTGTGTAAATGTTTGACAAGTATGAGAAGATCTTTCAAGTGCACATTTTCATGTAAATGACTTAAACTTCAAGACTCATGATTTTTAAAAAGAGTGCACTTTTCTTACTTGTAGTCTTTTATTTATCTCTTTTCATGATTGATACTAGTGATGTAATAAAAGTGTGATTTTAAGTTGTGAAATTACTGATGTTTGACAGACATTTTCATTACTTTGATGAGTGAAGTTTTCTAAACTTTGCTGCATTTCATAAATGCAGAATGATTGTAGCTGAGATTAATACAGATGAACATTGTTGTTGATTTATGAAATGATACTGCGTCTGCTTCTTTAAATCATTGTTGATCTGCATACATTCAGACATAATGTTGATTGAGTAGTCATGATTCTCTTAATGAGCTATTCAAATGAATTTATTTGAAAGAACAAAAATGAGAATCTATGATTATGCTTGAGCAGTGTTGTCTGTGTTGTTGAAGATTTGTTGAATCATTCATTCGCAGTTTGAAAAGTGAACTGAATTATTGAGTTTAGCTAAAGAGACATTTGTCGCTTAAAGCGAAATAAAGTCGAGATTTTAGCTAAGCTCATCTGAATGTGATCAGATTTTATGAATAAAATCTGCGTTTATTCATATGTCATTGAACTGAATTGCGCTTTCGTCACTTTCATCACTTTCATCGCTTTTATTGCTTTCATTTCTTTCGTTGCATTCAATCTACTACTTGTCTATTTACTCGCTCATTTACTCGCTCATTTACTCGCTCATCTACTCATCTAACTACTCGCTCATCTACTCTTCATTCTACTCGTCTATCTACTCGTTGTCAGAATCGTGTTTAAATGATACAATCAATGAAGATCAGAATTGATAGTGCTTGATCTTTAGAAATAGCTATAACTGAATATTAAGAATACAGAAGAAGATTGATACAAAAGCTTCTATTTATGTAATATTCAGAGACTGCGCTAGACTTGAAAGAGATGTGTTTGTAACATGAAAAGAAAATGATGTAAATGAACAAGATGTTGGTGAAAGAAAAGAGTGTTAAGAAAGAAAAAAGATGTTGAGTCATATCTGAGTCAAATCTGAGTCAGATCTCGATCAGATCATTGACTAGTTCTAATCATTACGCAGAGTACTTGCTAGCGTGCACTGCGAATTGATTAGAGCTTCAGTCTTGTTCAGTCTTATCAGTCTTGTCAATCTTGATACGCTCGTAACACTCGTCACTTTACTCACTCATTTACTCTTCATTCTACTCACTCATTTACTCTTCACTCTACTCGCTCATTTACTCTTCATTTTACTCGCTTAGCTACTCACTCATTTACTCATCATTCTACTCGCTCATCTACTCTTTATTCTACTCGCCTAGCTACTCGCTCATCTACTCATCATTCTACTCGCTCATTTACTCTTCACTCTACTCGTCTAGCTACTTACTCATTTACTCGTCACTCTACTCACTCATTTACTCTTCATTCTACTTATCTATTTACTCGCTCATTTACTCGTCATTCTACTTTCTATTGAACTTTCTATCAAATGCTCTATCAAACGCTTTATCAAATGCGTTGATCAAGCGCACAAAACACGTCAAACAGTGCTTCAAACAATGCTTTCTATATGACTTTCTATCTACGCTGACGTTAAAGAGTTCGAAGTTTTCACCTTCTTTTTTCCTTCATAGTTTCTACTTTCTAGAACAATAACAATCAAAATATCAACATGTTCAGCTATCAACTCAGCTATCAACTCAGCTATCTACTCATTCGTCTAATAGTCAGTCTATTGCTTTGAAACATGCTTCAAAAGACGCGTTGATCAAGCGCATAACACAAGTCAAATAGTGCTTTAAACAATGCTTTCTACTAAGCTTTTCACTGATCTTTCTACTGATCTTTCGATCAATCTTTCTATTGATCTTTTTACTAGTAAGCTTTCTACTGATCTTTCGATCAAGTCATCTAGTAAGCTTTCTACTGATCTTTCAATTGATCTTTCTATCAATCTTTCAATCAATCTTTCTATCAATCTTTCTATCGACCTTTCTATCAATCTTTCTATCAACTTTTCTATCAATCTTTCTATCAATCTTTCTATCAATCTTTCTACTGAGCTATTTATTGAGCTATCGACTGAGCTTTTTATCAAACACTTTATCAAACATTCTACATGCTTCAAAATATGCATCGATCGAGCGCATAACACGAATCAAACAATGCTTTCTACATGACTTTCTACATGACTTTCTATTAAGCACTCTTCATGACTCTCTATCAAGCATTCTTCATGTTTTTCTATCAAGCATCTTTGCTGATCTTTCTACTGATCTTTTGATCAAGTCATCTAGTGAGCTTTCTACTGATCTTTCAATCGATCTTTCTATTGATCTTTCTACTAGTAAGCTTTCTACTGATCTTTTGACTGAGTCATCTACTGATCTTTTTACTACATGACTCTTTACATGACTTTCTACATGACTCTCTACATGACTTTCTACATGACTTTCTTCATGACTTTCTACATGACTTTTCATCAAGCTTCGAATTGCTTCGCAATCAAGAATCAAATTTGTTTTCTATCAAGCTTCAAACACGATTCTATCAATCATTCTACATGACTTTCTACTTCTTTAGTTTATTTATTAACTTTCTCATTGACTTTTTCATTGACTTTTTCATTGACTTTCTCATTGACTTTCTCGACGCATATATTAAATAGCTATTATTTAGATAGTCAAATCAATCATTAATTATTCAACGTTGCAACTACGTATCAATGTTACAAATGTTAAAATAGTCATGTTTATTGAATTAAATGATAAAGACGCATACTGCGCTCATGAGAATGCTAGAAATACTAGAAATGCTGAAAATATTGATGCTTTTATGAATATGTCTCAGCTAAAAGTAACGCAAATCTGAAACATGAAATTAAATAAATATTCAAGATATTGATCGCTAAAAGCGCTAAAATCTGTCACTGTCATTCTTTACAAATTGCGAATGTTGAAGCAATATCTGCAACATCATCAAGAATCACAAAGCTTAATGTTGATTATATAAATTTTTTCATGATCTTAATAAGTTTTGATGAATATATCAATGAATGTCAAAGAAGAAAGAATGAGTACAACTATTTATAATACAGACTGATAAACTAGTAACACATCATGCTTTCTTGATGCATATGTATGAAGCAATGTGATTTATGTGCAGTCATCATTTTTCACTTTGTCACTGATGTTACAATTCTAGCCTTCGTCTATTCTTCAACTAGTCTTCGCCTGATTTCATTCTAATCGAGTCTAGCGAGAATCTGATCTAGAGATGATATCATTAAGACTCTGCATCATATGTGTAAGACGTCAACTCAATCGAGTCTAGCACAGAGCTGAGAAACACACATATAAGAATTGAGTTCTTTTCTGTAGATACTTTTCTTTCTTAGCATTTATCTATTAGTTAAATGACACTTCTATGACTCGCTCTAGATTAATTTCTAACAGTAGATAAATGCTAATCAACTACTTTGCTATCAACGTGTAGATGATACGAAATAATCTACTTCGTTTATTCAGAAAATTCGCAAGAGATTCTTTGAATTACTTTCATCAAAACACACATTCAAATTTACTCAAATTTATCAAATCAATCACTCAATCAAATCTATCTATCTATCTTTCTCACAATGATACGCGACTTTGAATCAGTCGAGTCATAAACAGCTCATCTGCTTAGAAGTATTGCTAGCAGACGCGTTTTCATTATTTCTTTTGATGTCTCGACTGAATCTCAGAATGTCACTATCTCATGAGACATCAACATGAGTCAACAACTTCATCAATGAACTCATGATCAGTTGAACGAGATCATCAAGATGTTGATTGAGCTAAAAGATCAACAAGACATGACTTTGAAACTGAATGAGCAGTGAATCATTGTTCAAGTTAAACATGACAAGAGCTTGACTTCTACTCATATACTAAAGAGATCTTTCACTTTCGTTACATCTCAATTCAGTCAGAAATCACTCTTTTTCAGTCAAAAGAAAAGCTCAATCAAACAGTTAAAATCGTGTGACGTGACTTTAACTAGCGTCAAAATTTCTAAATCAACGTCAGGTTCAATGAACATAGCAATGATAGAGACAGCGACATATAGAATGTTAGTCAAACATTCAGATAAACTGATCATCAAGTCGAGTTTCAAGTTGACATTTTCAACTTAATTCAAGTTGAGTTGCTCATATTTTTAACTCGACGCAACTTGATTCAACTGAGAATTAAGTCAACTCGATTCAACTCGTCAAGAACTTGAGCTTGACGTCAAGAGAGCTAAATATAGAAATTTTTCCGGTTTTTGACTTTTGCATTATCTTTTTGCATTATCTTTTAATAGTGAGTCATGAAGAGAAACATGAAGAAAAACATGAAGAAAGTCATGACAAAGAACATAGAGAGAAACATAGAGAGAAACATGAAGAGAAACATGAAGAGAGTCATGACGAGAAACATAGAGAGAAACATAGAGAGAAACATGAAGAGAAACATGAAGAGAGTCATGACGAAAAACATAGAGAGAAACATAGAGAGAAACATAGAGAGAAAACATGAAGATTGTTTGACTTTGATAGAAAGTCATGACGGGAAAACATGGTAGAAAGTCATGAAGAAAAATCATGTAGACTGTTCGATCAAGCTATTTACATCTATTTAATATCTTGTCGAGTCGAATCGAGTTTTTGAGTCAAGCTTTTTAACTCGACCTGAGTTCTTAAGTTCAACTTCTCAACTCGACTCGACACTTTTTCAAAAAAATTTCAACTTAACTCGTCACTTTTCAAGTCGAGTACTCAACTCGACATGATAAGTCTACGTTCAGACATCAAGATCTTTGCTGTTATCATCTTGAAAATCGATTGACTCATAACTACAGCTGAAAACAAGTCTGAAGAAGTGAATCTGCATGAGCTTTTTCACGCTGAAGTTCTTGAGCAAGTCAAGATTAAGCTCTTCTTTGAATATCACGACTATCTAAACATCTTCGATCGAGCAATGATTGATCAGCTATCATTACATTGTTTCTACAATCACAAAATTAAGTTGATTGATGAAGAAATGTTTTCTCGAAGCAGACTATATCAGATGTTCAATCACAAGCTTCAGAAGATAAAGAAGTATCTGATCAATCATCTAAACAAAGAATTTATTTTCTTCAGCTTTGCATCATACGTCTCGCTCATCTTGTTCATCAAAAAGAAAGACAATAGTCTGCACTTCTGCATTGATTACAGAAAGCTCAATGCTTTGATCAAATGAAATCACTACTCTTTGTCATTGATAGACGAGACTTTCGCTTGTATACAAGAAAGCAAGTATCTGACTCGATTGAACATCATTGTTGCGTTCAATAAACTGCGAATGCATTCAGATAATGAAGATTTAACTATCTTTATCATCTTCTTCAACTCATACAAATATCATGTAATGCTCTTTAAATTAATCAATGAATCAACGTTCTATCAACACTATATGAACGACGTACTGTTTGAATATCTTCATCAGTTTTGTTGAATTTATCTAGATGACATTATCATTTACAGCAAGATCTTGAAGAAACACAAGTAACATGTATGATTGATCTTGAATAGACTACGAGAAGCTGATCTACAGATAAACATTGATAAATGCAAGTTTCATGTTCAGAAAATCATCTTTTTAGAACTTTTGATGTCAATCAAGAAACTTAAGATGAATTCACGAAAGATACAAGCAGTAGTGAATTGATTTATTCTCAATAATCTCACTCAGATTCAGTCATTCATTGACTTCTGCAACTTCTATCAATGCTTTATTAAGAACTTTTCGAAGATTGTTCATTCAATGATTTAACTCACTCAAAAGAAGATCATATTTGAATGAAATGAGATCTGTTGAATCATCTTCGATTATATGAAGAGATGTATGACTGAGACTTTTATACTACGTCACTTTGATCAAACTCGTAAGACTATTCTCGAAATCAACTCATTCAACTACGTCAACAATGAAGTTCTCTCTTAATATAATGACGAAGAAGTATTACATTCAATTGTCTTTTATAGCAAGAACATGTTTTCTGCTGAATGCAACTACAAGATATATGATAAAGAACTTCTGATCATCATTTAAGCATTTGAACACTGACGACTTGAACTGAAGCTAACTGACATTTCTATCAAGATGTTCATTGATCATCAAGCACTCATTTCATTGATGAAAGATAAAGAGCTGAGCAGACATCAGATGCGTTGAGTTCAGAAGCTAGCTGACTTTAACTTCAAGATAATGTATTAATCTGACAAACAGAACATTAAGATTAATGCATTAACTTGTCAAGCTGACTTCGTACTCAGAGATTTTGATGATGAACGCGTTTGCTATCAATAAATCACTATTCTGACGTCAAATCGAATGAAGATTGCTGATTTAAAGAAGAATGTCAGCAAGTCAATTTATAAACAAGTTCTTGACGCAAATGAAATTGACGAGAATTGTACTTTACTTTGTGAAGCAAAGATCAGAGATGAAGCACAATGCAAAGACATCAAGCTGAAGAATTGTTGAGTTCAGAATGAAATCTTATACAAAGATAGTCAGTTATGAGTCTTGTTCAATGAATTTCTGCAAATGAATTTGATTTGTGAGATGCACGATCAACTCTCAATAAATCATCTCGATATTCTTAGAACGATGAAGATTATCAAACGAAACTACTATTGATCATTCATGTGAAAGACAGTAGATTAATATATTCAAAACTGTTATGTTTGTCAATGATCAAAGACATCTAGAATAAATCAAATGACTTGCTTCAATCTCTATCAATATCTGAACAGCGATGACAGAACATAGTCATAAACTTCATTATTGATTTATTTGATTCGTACGACTACAACGCTATTCTGACTGTCATCTGCAGATTGTTGAAAGAAAGACATTATATTTCTTGCATCACTGATGATGAAGATATCACAGTCGAAAAGACAGCTGAAATGTTGCTTCAATAAGTATATTGAACTCACGATTTATCAAGCTTCATTGTATTTGATTGAGATTCTCAATTCATCTTCATTCTTTGAAAGTCTCTTTGTAAACGACTGAGCATTTCTCTTCAATTGTTCATTATCTATCACTCTCAGATCAATGATCAAAGCGAACAAGTCAATCAGAATGTCGAGCGATATCTTTGTTTCTTCTGTTCATACATGCAGAACAACTGATTCAAGTGACTACTCATGATTGAGTTTGCTGACAATAACATCTTGTCTTCAGTCATTTTCTTGATTCTCTTCTTTATGAACAAGAACTTTCACCCTCATATGAGCTTCAACTCTAACATCATTGAGTATGAAAGCACTCGCGAACGTCTGCAGATTGCTTGAGTCGAAGATATATTTAATCACATGAATAAGACACTGATCTTCGCTCGCAAAGCTCTGATCAAAGCATGAAAACAAATGATGAATCAAGCTAATAAGCATAGAAAGAAAGTCAATTATGAGATTGAATCAAAGATGTTTCTGAACGAACAAAACATTGTTACAGTGAGATCTTTCAAAAAATTGAATGACAAGATGCTCAACTCATTTCAGATCATTGAGTCTGTTGACTCATTCTATAAGTTGAAACTATCAAAGACTATGTATATACATGACGTATTTCATTCAGAGCTTCTTTGTTCTGTTGTTGATGACTCTCTGTCTGATCAAAAGAATGAATCTTCGAAATCAATAGTGATAAATGATGAAGACAAATGAAAAATCGATGATATACTGAACTTTCAACGTTATAGAAGACGACTTCAATATCGAGTCAAATGAAAGAATTATGACAATGATCTCAACTGATATAACGCTGACGATGATAAATTTATAAACGTTCAAGAGATGATTGATGACTTTTATATCAAATATTTAAGAAAAGCGCATTAAGAAACAACATTCATGCGAACATGAATAGTCAAGAAAAAGAGATAATGTTACGATTCTAATCTTCATCTATTCTTCAACTAGTCTTCATCTGATTTCATTTTAATCGAGTCTAGCGAAAATCTGATCTAAAGATGATATCATTGAGACTCTGCATCATATGTGTAAGACATCAACTCAATTGAGTTTAGCACAGAGCTGAGAAATACACATATAAGAATTGAGTTCTTTTCTGTAGATACTTTTCTTTCTTAGCATTTATCTATTAGTTAAATGACACTTCTATGACTCGCTCTAGATCGATTTCTAACAACTGAGTTCAATGTGATCATTTTCGTCGTTATCATCATTTTTGATATTTCTGATTAATTCTTTAACTTGAAATGTTTTAAGCTTCAATGTCATGTTCATTAAATGCGCTTAATGATTCTGTTTATTGTATATCAGCATCTTGATCTGCAAATTTACACAACGCAAGTCATAAGTGATAATCTTCTCATGTTATTCAAAATGATTGACTCTCTTCTTGATCTGTGCTTGATTTCTTTTCATTCATTTTAAGTCAATGTGAACTAATCTCTTGATTCTGTGTAAATTGTAATCAACATTGATTAATTTAATAGTGTCAATGATAAAGTGTGATGACTTTTCATTTCAATACTTCTGCAGTTTTTTCAAATCTTCTTGAAATAATCAAACTATGTTCATCACTTTAGATTTGAGCAATTTTGAAGTTATCAAAGTCATTGAAACTTTAAGAACAAGTTGAAAGTACTACATAATTAAATATTAACAATCATGTTGAACATGTTTTTTCTTACTATGCATGTGATAACTTTCAAGAACAACATTAACAGAAAGTAGAGATTTTGTCACTTACTCAATAAAGAATAAATGCATTCATAAAATTCATGATACAAAATACAGTCTTCTCATTCTTGTTTCAAACATGATTGATGAGTTCATTGATTGCTTTGATCTTGATACAGTTCATCTTAAAGATAATCTCAAGAATATGCTTCTTGTAAAGAGACTTGACTTTCTTCAAGTCATAGAAATGATCTATTTTAAAGTGAATATATTTCTTCTTTCAATCTTCTTCTTCAGAGAACGCAAGTAACTGTATCTCTGAAAGTTGTTCAAGATGCAAGAATGTGTTAAATACTTTGAATTAACAAACTTTCATCATTCAGTTGTTGATGTTGATTTGAGATTAATCTTCAATGCACTTTTATGTTCTTTACTCTTGCGTTTTTCTATCTTTATTCTTTTGAAGTTGTTCAGTGATTGTCATTATTGAAAAATAAACAAGTTCATTGAACATTGATGAAAGCTTGCAATTGACATTTTGATGTTTATTCAATTTCACATCTGTAAGAAAAAAGTTGAAAAACTTTAATAAATTGACATCATGTTATAATCATAATGTGTTGCACATGATTTTTAACTCTTTGATGTACTTCTTAATGACTTGATAACTTTTCTTTTGAAGATTGATGATTTTCATATGTATTTTGTTCATTTTTTTCAAATTTTGATATGTACAGTATATCAAATTGACTTGATGAGCTTTTTTTTCTTTTCATATTAATTCATGTTGATTCATCATTGAGTCTATCATCAGCATGTTTACTCATGTCATCATTTGTATGAATGATCATTTGAAAAGTGTATCTGTAACAAATCACTTACAAGATTTTTCATTCATGTTCTTAAACAGATAAATGATTTTGAATGTTTGAATCATCTTTTTATGCATCTTATCTGCAATCAGTTGATCTTATTTTATATCTCAGAACTATTATATCAACTGTGATTGTTTTGATCTAAAAGTTGCTCTTTCAGATTAATATCAATTTCTCATCAATGTTGCAACGCAAGTCTTGTACATGTTTATTGTGATTACACATATGAGACTAGAACTAGCTTGCTCTTGTTTTACTAAAAAATCTCTATTTGTTCATGTTAATCTGATGACTAGCGCGTTCATCTTTGCATCATAATACACGTGATGAATTTGTCAACGTAATAAGTCATTGTTTTTATCGAGATGAATTCAAATCTTCTTTAGTCAGTTTGTGATCAAGATTGATGAAATGATAACTAGATTGACAAATTTCAACAATATAAGATGTGCAGATGAGTTTGCGTTCATACATGAACACTTAATTCTCAACTTTTTATTGAAAGAACACTTTGCATCTTTAAACTGAAATGTACTGAGAGTGTCTTCTTTCAGATGTTCATTGAACTTCTTCTCATAATGAGCATCGTTGATCTCATCATGTGCTATGTGTAATAAATGATTCAGACAAATCAATTTAAGCATCTTTATTATTTTATCAATAAATTAGCATGCTTCATTCTTAATCTTGCTGACATTCATGTTTATCTTTTCAAAACTCATATCATTGACATTGAATTCTTCTTTCATAAACATTTTTATTTCAAACATTACAAAAATTTCAAAAGTCTGATATAAAAAAGTGACGTGTTCATTTTCTGCAAATGTATGCATGATTGAGATTCAACATGATTAAGATCATGCAGAAATAATTGAGCGTAATTTCGTCATCTGTCTTCTTTATGAAGATATTTTGTAACAGTTAATGATATCTTCATTATAAGTTTGTTCAATCTTGTTAATCAAGAAACAAGATTGACTTCAATATTTCAATCATTTCACATAATGCTTCTTCAAATTCTGCTTACTATCTTTATCATTGTTGAGATTCATGTTTAATCATGTATGATTTGACTCTCTTGCAAGATCTTCTGTAATTGAATGATCGAAGATCATCATGTTCTGTTGAGATTTCATCTGCTGAAATGAAGATGATACAGTTGCTTCATGTTGTTCAACTCAACTCGTTGAATTTCAATGTAAGCTGATGATTTTGTTTTTCTTTAATGAAAAACTATCATACTTTAATTTTGAATTTATGTTTATTGACTAATCAACATTTGAAGCTGAAATGTTAAACTTATTTGAAGTTAATATTGACATGTCATTTTCTTAAGTTTGCATCTTGTCGTTCAACTTTCGTCGCTTTAAATGTAATGATTTAGAATTCTCATCATTCTTTGTAAAAATCACTTGTCATTAATTTGTCATTCATACACATATTTCAGTGACTTACTATAGTGCAATGTTTAATCAGTTAATGTGATGCTTGTTGTATCTTTCTTTGAATGATTGAATCTTGATTGCTTTCAAGAAAAATATGAAAGCGTGTGAGTTTTATTCATGAAATCTTCACTCTTGTCAGTTCACTATGAATGTACACTCTTCACAAATTTATCAAATTTTGCTGCATTGTTTGTTGAGTCAACATTATTCTTCATTGTATTTAGAACAGCTGTATCATTTGCATCACTCTCTTTCATGTTAATGACTGCTGACTGCTTCTGAACATGAGTAGACGCTGCATTATCAATCAAGTCAACGTTATTCTTTGTTGTAAACAGAACAGCTGTGTCATTTGCATCACTTTCTTTCATGTTAATGACTGCTGACTGCTTCTGAATATGAGTAGAGTCTATTTGATTTTGCTCTATGATATCTAAACTTCTTGTCAATCTTTATTAATAATGTGTTGATCTCATTTCTTTAAATTGTCACTTTGTTAATCTCTTTGCTTTCATTAACATCAATGAATCTTGTATGCTCTTGATGAGAAGCTGAGATTAATGAAGCATTGTTTGTGAGTTCTGCATTGATCATTAGTTCGCTGTTTACATACATGTGTTTCTGATTTATCAGAATATGATGTAGCACAAGTCACATTAAAGTGAGCAGCATGATTAAATTGATTCAAGACATTGCGTAAGACAGCTTGAAAAGTTCTGTCTGAATTTATTTTCAAGATCTCATCATCTGTGATGTAAATGATAGTGTTCATCTCAGTGTAGCTGATGTCATCTTTGAGAATTTTCATTTACATCTGAAATGAAACATTATAAAATCAATCTCTGTCATCATGTAAATCGTGATCAAGTACATCTTTGATCAAAGTTAAGCTCATTTTCAAGATCTCTTTCAAAGTGATTAGATTCAAGTGTGAATTCATCATTGTATGAAGTTCAACGTCTTTAAATATTCTGATGAATGACATGACTTTTTGTGACTGCAAAAACTCAGATGCAAATGATGCTCATTGAATCTTTACAATCTTATGTATGATGATGAGTGATTGATCATCTGAATATGATGTAGAACTAGTTTGTATGTGAGTGAAAAATGTGTTGATCTGTTTGACGTGTCTCTGTTCAGAGCATCTTCTATTGTAAAGCATTCATTGAATTACAGTAATTAAAATGTTGAAAATTTGATTTGTTTTAAAGTCATTGAACATAAGTATGTTGATCTTGTACAAAAATGATGTTAATTGCTTCTTAATGATAGTTGACTTTTCATTAGATCTGATGTGCTTGAGTGTAGACGTGTGCTTTTCAATTCATTGCTCAGCTTGATTTGTTAAATTCTTCAGCTGATATTTATCAATGTTTAAGATTTTAAAAATCTTTGTCATGTTTCTGAAAGTTGAACACTTGTTATCAAGTTGAAAATTCTAATATCTGATAGTGATATTCTTTTTGAGACGTGAGCTAGTCATTATAATGAGTCAATAAAATCAGTTTGATAAAATAAATGATGATGATGAAATATTGATGCTGCTATTCAACTATGTGAGATGAGTTGACGTGATAAACTAGATGTGTACTCAATTGATGTTAAATATGCAGATTCAATCAACTGAGATTGAGTTTAATGAATATATCTTGATCTTGATGATGATGTTTGTTGAAAGAAACATATGATGCTGAGTCATGATTCTATGTGATTATGAGAGCAAATTGAAAGATTTACATCAAATATAATGAGCAGATGAATGAAAGATTAAGTTATGTTACATGCAGCAAATGTGATATTGTAGAAGTTGAAACATAATGAATTTACTTTAGCTTATGTTGAAGATCTGTGCTCACATGATGTGCATAACAGCTTAAAGACTAAGCTAGTTTATTGTTGATTAAAGTGTATTGTATCTGCAAGTTGTTATGTTTGTATTTCAATGTGTATTACATAGTAATCAATGTTTCAATCTTTTTGACAAACTTAAACTAGCAGCAAATAAAGAATTTAAACATCGAAAAAGAATGTTATCTTCTGTGAAACATGTTTATCAATTGATGAATATTATTTCTTAATCAGATTCATTCTCTTGCAATGCTTTCTTTTCTGCAAGATTTGTTGCAAAAGCTTTGCTTATGTTTCAATGATGCTTTTGCTCTTTTGCAGAGTTTGTTGCTTAATCTTTACTTGCATTTCAATGATGTTCTTGTTCTTCTGCAAAATTTATTACTTAATCTTTGCTTATGTTCTGATGATGTTTTTGCTTTTCTGAGAAATTTGTTGCTTGATCTTTGCTTGCATTCTGATGATGTTCTTGCTTTTTTGCAAAGTTTGTTGCTTAATCTTCACTTGCATTTCAATGATGTTCTTGTTTTTCTGCAGAATTTATTGCTTGATCTTCACTTATGTTCTAATGATGTTCTTGCTTTTCTGAGAAGTTTGTTGCTTGATCTTCACTTATATTCTGATGATGCTTTTACTCTTCTGCAGAGTTTGTTACTTGATTTTCACTTATGTTCTGATGATGCTCTTGTTCTTCTGCAAAGTTTATTACTTGATCTTCACTTATGTTCTGATGATGCTTTTGCTCTTCTGAGAGATTTGTTGCTTGATCTTCGCTTGCATATCAAGCTTCATCTTCGTTTCATTGTGATTCTTGCTCTTGAAATTGATGCTCTGTTTTTATGAAATTGATGAATTCTTGTTAACTAGAATATTTTTTATAGATTTCATTGATTGAGAACAGATTTTGAACATATCATATCATATGTAGATTGCAAGCGTAATCATGTTGAAGTTCATCATAGTTACATAATACAACAAATGAGTTGTAAGCATGATTACAGACAGTCAGAAGATGATTGAATTGAGACATGAAGTCAAGTTTCTTGATTTTCATCATACATAAAATGATGACAGAAGCTTCTTTGTCTTGAAAAGAATCAATCATGTACACTTCAACATTTTGAACTTTCAAGTCTGAAATTAAGCTTCTCTTCAGTAACTGAACTTGTGCAATATATTTTGTGAGAATGATGATGTTCTTGACAGATATTTTAACTTTAGCGTAGATTTTGACTAGCTTGATTGCTACAATGACTTCAATCTCATTCTGCTTAAACTGAGATGCATCGACTTTTATGTTGATTTCATTGATGTTGAGAAATGTCAATGATCATTTTATTTTGTAAAAGCTCTTTAATATGATGATTGTGATAGTCATATTGAATCAAAGTGAAGAATCAACTGAGAACTGCATTTGAGCTTTGTATCAGACAGTGAATATGATGTCATCTATGATGAGAATTGCGTGATACTGTTCAATGAGAAGCATATGAAAGTATTTGAGCATAATCAGATGTTTGAATAAACTTCTGTTTATATAGTGCGTGAAACAATTGTTCTTGATGTCTTTTTTCATCAATTGAAGTTGCTCATCATCATTGAACATATGCATTGAATTGTTGCTGTAAATTATAGCAATAAAGATCTTTGCATTCTCAACTTTTGCAACTTTCTGAATGATAGTATGATCTTCTTTGAATTTTTTTAGCATAGTAGTGTCAAAGTTGATTAGCGTGCAGATAACAGCGCTTACGTCATGCTTAAGAATATTCATACTTAGCTTAATCTCGATGCGCTGAAAGAATTCTTGATCTTTCATGTTGAAAGTTTTTTTCATCTCAATTCTTTGAAAGTATGAGCAGAACATCTTAATAACAGCATCATGCTCAGTCTCATTGTTCATTTTATTGAGCTTGACATTGATAATTCTCTGAAGCATACAACATTCAAATTCGTGATCTCACTTCAAGAATTAATGAGTGACATGAGAATTAAGATCTTCATAATTTACATCAAGTGAATTATCATCGCTCTTGAAATCTTCATGAGTCACATCAACTTCTTCATTGTTGATTTGTACAATTGAAGAATCTTGTGTCTTATGCTGCTTATCACTCTGTTCATTCTGTTGACTCTGAGATTGCTTCTTATTCATCAAATAATTGCTCAAACTCATGACTTTTAAAAGCAGAGTGTCAAGATTGATTTAATGCAATTTGTATTAATGATCTTTAATGTCATGTAAAGTCTTCTTGCTCTGATCAATAATTTGATATGTCAGCTGATCATAAAAAACATCAGATAACTTGTAAGAGACATTTCATTGTCATTGAGTGAAATTGTTATTTACTGAGTGAGATGTGCAACTGTCTTAAGTAACTATCTGATGTTCAGTGAACTGCAAGTGAAAATGAATGATCTTTTTATTTATCAGAATGATGTCTTTGTTTTTCAGTCATTGAAGCTGTTCATTCAATTTGAGAATGAATGTATCAGCTGTATTGTTGAATGAACTCAGCACTTTGACTTTCTTGCTCAGCTTTAAAAGTAGCATTATAATAATGACATTCATCAGTGTCTTCTCAATTTCAAAGAATTTCTTGATAAAATCAAAATTGTTAGAAAGATTTTGAAGATATTGCATGATCAACATCTGAGATTTATTCAGCTCAATATTTCACTCAGCAAGAGTAGTTGAAAGATTCAAGTCTTCAAAGAGAATTGATGTAAATTTGATACGAAGATTCTGACTCAGTATAGTATCACAAAAGTGATTGTTGTATTCATAATATTTCTCATCAATATGAGCAGAATTAAGAATTCTGATTGTTGTTATTTTGATTCTGTTGAGCTTGTCAGACATGATTAAATGAACTGAGATCACATTTGATGTGTCAAAAAGACAATACTGAAGTACTTGTTTATCATCATTCTGTCGCTTATGCTTGTGAAAATTAAACGTTGACTTCAACTTAATTGAACTTCAATCTGTCTTGATGAGAAAACAATGAAAAGTTACGCTCACATCTGTCATGTTGAAGAAAATAAATGATTTAACAAGAATGATAGCAGTTCACTTGTCATCATTGATTTGCACTTCAAAGTGATTCTTCAAGTTAAATTGATAGTTGAAGCAATTGAAAAGATGCAGCAAATTAACATACTTCTTGTTTGTTCTTGCAAATGTGATGAGTGCATGCAACTTGCAAAGCAATGTCTGAGTCTTTGCAATCAATGCTCACTGTGTTTTTATTGACTATAGTTTAAAGAAATCTTTGATAAGTCAGCACTTTTTATCATTGCAATAAGTGCATCAATATGATAGATAAATAGTTGAACAATTCTTCTTTGAAGTCACTTGTTCTACTTGAATGATATGCTTGTGATTTTTAAACTGACTGAATCACATGTTGAATGTTGAAAAGTCTCGCTTTATTCTGATGCTACTGTTGAATTTTCAATACTGATTCATGAATGTATCTTGTTTGATCGTTGAGATGAAAATCTTCAGCTTGACTGTATAATCTTCTGACAAATCAAAGACTTTTTTGAGTGTGTTCTTTATATTCTGAAGAACTGATGAATCTTCATGATTCTCAAGCAGAATCAACTGAGTATGAGTTAAGATCAATCTGAAGATAAATTCAAGAAAGATCATTCATTCATCTTGATGTAAATTCTTGATCTTTGAATCATTGATGTTGTATGTGAAAAACATGAATTCAAAATAAGAAGTATGCAACAAAGACATGTTTAAATAGTTCACAATGATAACTTCGCGAATGTCAAAATTTGAATGTAAGCAAAAGACTCAGTTATGTAAGATGTCATGAACAGAAAGATAATTCTTGAATAACAATGATGTGACTTGATGTAATTTAATGTTGAAGCGAATGCTGAATGTTCAGTTCATTAAGATCTTCGTCACAATCTTGCAAGTAATATAAAGATTTTCATTTAAAGAATTAAATGCATTAATTGCTGATTTGACTACTTCATTAATTTCGAAAATAATCTTAGCTTGAAAGATGACAGATCTGATGTTTTAATGCTTAGCTAAATCTGCTTTTTGCATCATCTTCTCATCATTTGAAATGAGAATAGTGAAATTGTCATTCTCAAGCTTCATCGCTTGAGATGTGTGATACATGATGTCAGTCGCTGCATCTTTATTTGTTGATGCTGCTTTGAACTTTTCTTTGAACATCATGATGAGATGTTTATTGAAAAACGTAGAATAATGATGTGAAATGACATTAAGCTGTTAAAGATGAAGAAGCAATAAGAAGCAGTAAGATTGTAGAATGTACAATGATAAAATAAGATGAGATTGCAGAATGTTGAATTCTATACTGATGTGAGTTTAAAGTGAATGATTGATCTTAACAGTTGCAGTTCAAATTGAGATTATTATCTGATTGTGATGAGAGATAGAAAGTGAGATGAGATTGCAAAATGTTAAATTCTATACTGATGTAAGTTTAAAGTGAATGATTAATCTTAACAGTTGCAGCTTGAATTGAGATTGTTATCTGATTATGATGAGAGATAGAAAGTGAAATAAAGTTGTAGAATGTAAAATTCTAAACTGATGTGAATTGAAGCTGAATGATTGATTTTAATGATTGCAACTTGAATTAAAATTATTATTTGATTGTGATGAAAGATAAAAAGTCTTTAAAATGAAAATGATTCTGATTCAAAAGATTGAAGCAATTAATTGTTATGATGTCTTGAAAGTTGAGTTTCTTTAAAAAGCACACACTCAAATAAAGTGAGCAAGATATCATTGATGAATTGTATTTTTCTATTAAATATAACTAAAATGTTAAAAGTGTTGATCTCAATTTTGATATGATGATTATCTTTCATTCATAAAACAACAAAGCTGTTATTCATCTTTTATTGAATCATGCTTATCTACACTGTATTTTTCACTATATTCAAGCTAATGATATAGAAGAAATGATACAGTGAATATTGTTTGCATTTTTATCGTTTATCATGTTTCACTCTGAGACATGAGCAAACAAGTTGCATTGTAAACATCTCAGTTACATCTTCATTGATCTGCATATTCTTCATGTTGAGTCTTTCTGCAATGATCATTTGTTGACTTTCGTGACTATATGTCAGAATCATGTTTAAATGATACAATCAATGAAGATCAGAATTGATAGTGCTTAATCTTTAGAAATAGCTATAACTGAATATTAAGAATACAGAAGAAGATTGATACAAAAGCTTCTATTTATGTAATGTTCAGAGACTGTACTAGACTTGAAAGAGATGTGTTTGTGACATGAAAAGAAGATGATGTAAATGAACAAGATGTTGATGAAAGAAAAGAATGTTGAGAAAGAAAAAAGATGTTGAGTCATATCTGAGTCAGATCTGAGTCAGATCTAGATCAAATCTTGACTAGCTCTGTTCAGTTTTATCGATCTTGATACACTCATAACATTACTCTTCTTTTTGAAAATTCATGTTTGCATGAATGTAGTTTCTTTGCTCACTTTTGTTGATAGTTATTTCGATATTTTAGCGTGATTTGCTTGAATATAGCTTATGAAATTCATTCAAAACTTTCTCTGAGTCATTGAATTTTTCTTTATCAACATAGTATCATTCGTTGTCTTTATTTAAATCTTTTCATTTGACTTTGTACTGTATTTGATCTCAATAGCGTCTGAAGTTCAATATATCATCTATTTTTCAATGTTCATCGTCTTTAATAGTGATTAATTTGAATGATTCTGAATGTTGTTCTGATAGAAAGTTTTCTGAATATGATCATAGTAGCTTTGAGCTGAACATTGAATGCAAATGCTTCATGCTGACTGATAAATGAAGATGATAGAAGATACTCACTTTAGCAGTGATTTGATAAAGATTTAACTGTTTATCTTTCAAATCTTTGCAGAGTCTCATTATCTTGACGTTTCTGAAAGATAGTTAAACTCAGTCATTTACTTCATATATGACGTCTTATTTATGTTTATTTACCTGAACTTTGATGATCAGCTTCATCTTTTTCAATTGTTGATGATCAAAGCTCAGTAGCTCTTTCATTCAAATGACAATATCATCTGTCTTTCTAACTTCAAGTCATTCACAAGTTGTTTTGTAGTCAGTCATATTTGAATTGAAACTTATTCAAGAATGAAATTCTTTATTGAAGTAAAAGAAAATCATTGAAGTGATTGAAAAGATATTGAAATTGTCGTTGAATTTCATCATAAATATTCATTTAACTCAGTTGTTCTGCATGTAATTGCAGTAGATTCTAAGTTCGCATTCAACGTCTTGATTGACTCGTTTTGATTGATCGTCGATCTCAGAATGATAGACTGTGAATAGACTAGCTGTGATTCTCAGTCGCTTGCAAAGACTTTTTCACATAGTCAATATGAATTGAGAGTCTCTGTTTGAAACAATAGAACTGAGTAGATCATGCAGTCGATAGACGTTTCATAGCATGATTCAAATTATTTCTTTGACTGAGATGTCATCGTCTTCTCAATGACAGAAAACATAGTGATGTTCTTTGATGAAATAACATATGACTGTGCAAATGATGTTATAATCTTCTGACAGAGATAGTTCAGTGATGAAGTTCATAGCTATATTTTTTCAGCGTTTCTGTGAAATCAAAAGAGAATAATGAAGTTCATTGATGCTATTTCTAGAGACTTTGCTTTGCTGACAAGCATGACAGTTTTGAATGTATCATTGAATAGTAGCTCAATGATCTGATCAATAGTAGAAACGCTGAACTAAATCAATGATTCATTTATTGTTGAGATGAAAGATTGAAGATTGATCATACACTTCTTGTAGTAATTTCGTGTGCATGTTCTCAGAAACTCACAGTAAATCTTTTTTAAATAGAATGTTGTTAATGATTTTGCAGTTCTTCAGTTTAGTGATATGAAATTTGAGCTTGTTGTTGTTCATAACTTGTTTATATTCGCTGCAGAGCTCATCTGTTTGATTGATCATATGTATTCATTGATAGAGATTTACTTTCAATTCAACAGATAAAACATTGACTCTATCAGAGATCAAAATAGTTTGAAAATGATCTTCAAGATGCTGAGCTGATTCAGAGATGTTTGCTAAAGACATTCTGATTAAAGCATTGACTTTAGTGTTTATTTTGTCTGATTTAAAGATGATCTGAAAGTTGAACTTCAATAGAATGTTCAGATAGTTGACTTGTTGTCAATTCAACTGTTTGTTTTTCATGAAGATCTTCAAAGTTTGATGATCAATAAACATCTGAATGAGTAATTTAATGCATTTCAGCTCAAGTTTTCAGTGTTTGAAGCATCAAATAATGACTAGCAGTTTCTTGTCATAGATGTGATAATTGATTTCAGTGAGAATCATGCTTTTGCTGTAGAAAGTCATTGAATGAAGAATTTTCTCATCATTGTACTGAGATAGTATTTCATCTTTTACATAGTTTGAAGCATCAATCTGCAGAATAGCTGATTGTTTGAGATTGAAGTGACAAAGTACTGAGACTGAGCTGACTTGTTTCTTTAGATTGTCAAAAGCTTGAACACAAATCTCATTTCAAACAAAAGATGTGTTTTTTCTAGTCAGCTGAGTGAATGATTTGACTAGCTTCGAGAAGTTCTTAATGAAACAACGATAGAAGTTAACAAATCTCACGAAGCTCTGAATTTTCTTTAGATTGATCAAAGTGATTCAGCTGATTATCACTGTCACTTTGCTGAGATTCATACGAAGATCTAGTTCTGATACAATGACTTCTAGAAAGACAGTTTCTTCTACATTGAATTTGCACTTTTGAATATTCATCTGCAGTTCAGCTTCACGTAGTTGACTCAATACTAGTTTGACGTGATCTTTATGTTTCTTTCTCATTTTGCTATAAATGAGAATGTCATTTAGATAAACTTGACAAAAGTCATTCAGAAAGTTTCATAAAACATCATTCATATATTGTTGAAAGAAGATCGATTCATTAGTCAGTTTGAATGATAGAATCTTGTATTTATATGCTTCTAAAGCAGTGATAAAAGTGATGTAATTTTCACTATCAAGATGCATTCAAAGTTTGTTGAATGCTGATATAATGTTCAATTTAGTCAAATTCTTGCAACTCACTATTTTATCAATGATCTCATCTATCAGCAATAAAGAATATCTATTTCTTTTGAAAATGACATTTAGCTTTTAATAGTTCACGCAGAATCAAAGATCTTCATTTGCTTTGAGAATGAATAAAACAGAAGAGAAATAGAGAATCTGACTAAAAATGATGAATTTCTTTGACAGATTCTCGTTCAGATACTTCTTTACTTTCAGAAGTTTGACAGAGAACATTCAATAAACTCGACAGCAAAAGAGCGTGAAATCATTGATGAGCTCAATTTTATGATCATAGAAGCAATGAGAAGATAGTTTATTCAATTGAGTTCAATCAAAAACATTTAAAAACTCATGATATTTTGATGACAGTTTCGCTTTAATATCTTTCAAATTCTGAGTCATTTCATTGATTAAAAAGACGTTTAAAGCGTTCAAATTGCACTAAGTATTGTACGTGATTTTTCTATTGATGTTCATCATGAATAAAGCAAAGACTTCAATCTTGTTCTTTTTTGAATGATTCAACAATGTTTTTAATGAAGTGATGTTTATGCTTTAAATCAAGAATGACTTTTTCAAAGCAGTGATTGAAATGAGTCATTTGAACATCATAAAGATTTTAGTTTGAGTGATTGAAGAGAACAAAGTTGATCGTGATCAACTTGAGTGCTTTGAATTGAGCGAGATTAAAAAAACAGAAATAGAAGTATTTAATTGATTCAAAAAAACAATGACGTTGTTTTGCATATTCAGTAATATTTCGTTTTTATTCATTCAGAACTTACTCAATATGACTTCATGATAATCAATATCAGCTATCAACATTGATATGATCAATTTCTTATGACTTTCGATGATGAGATTGAGTAGAATTTTATGAATGATGATCTTCTTAAATATCTTTTCATCATAATCTCTTATTAGCTTCTCTTTTGTCAATGATATAGATTGAATTTCTAGTTTCTTGCATACTTTATCAACTAGATTAAAATGTATGATCATGTAGATGATTGAATCACTGTTTATTAAAGAACAAAGATTAAAAGATGAATTCTGAGAAATGAGATGAGCATCAATTAGAAACGATTTTTCAAAGTAATTCTCTTTCAATAGAATTTCGTTTAGTTTGCACAAAGATATAATCTCTATCTCTTTGATAACTTTTAAAAAGATGACTAGTTTTTTGAATTGAAATTCAAATCAAAATCGAAGCGATTATATTCATTGTTCACGTCATTGATTTTAGTAGATTGATTGAAACACTCTTTAAAGCTATGATCTGATTTATGACATACAAAACAGCTTTCAACTAAAATGTTTACTTCTTTGACGTTAGTTAAAATCGCGTCACGTGACTTTAGATGATCATACTTTGAATGATTGAATGACTGCTGAGTGACAACAGTTACTCTATGAAAGATAGTTTTTGAAACGTTGTTGACATGTTTGATTTTGTTCTTGATTTCTTGAATGACTCGTTGATCATTATTCAAATGAATCAGATAGAAATAAATTTCTTTTAAAGAATCGAATTGAACTAGTTGATCTACTCAAATAAATTGAAGACGAGAGTGTATTTTATCTTTCAGATCAACGATCAGTTGCTTTTCATGATAGTCTAGATAGAAAGATAATCGTTGAAACTGAATATAAAACTCGCTGAATTTCTTTGATTCTTGAATCAAGTTGTAGTATTCTTTATGAAAGTTGACTTTCTTATTTAAGTCATTAAACAACTGAGCTAGCTCTTTCAAAAGATCTTCGATGATTTTATAAAGATTGACACAATCACGTTTACATTTAGCTTGAGTGATCTTTGCTGCGTCATCAAATAATTTAGAATGTACATAGCTTAATTTGACTCATTCATTAAAAAAGAGATTGACATTGATCTCTAGTTTATTCTGAATTTTTCCGTATCAATTCTTTCAAGTAGAATTCTTTTCATCAGTAAACAGCGAAGAATCATGTCACGATTCTAGCCTTCGCCTATTCTTCAACTAGCCTTCGCCTGATTTCATTCTAATCGAGCCTAGCACAGAGCTGAGAAACACACATATAAGAATCGAGTTCTTTTCTGTAGATACTTTTCTTTCTTAGCATTTATCTATTAGTTAAATGACATCTCTATGACTCGCTCTAGATCGGCTTCTAACAGTAGATAAATGCTAATCAACTACTCTGCTATCGACGTGTAGACGATACGAAATAACCTACTTCTATTCAGAAAATTCGCAAGGAATTCTTTGAATTACTTTCATCAAAACACATCTTCAAATTTACTCAAATTTACTCAAATTTATCAAACCAATCACTCAACTTTATCACAATCAAATCTATCTATCTATCTTTCTCACAATGACACGCGACTTCGAACCAGTCGGGTCACGAACAGCTCGTCTGCTTAGAAGCACTGCTAGCAGACGCGTTTTCATTATTTCTTTCGATGTCTCAGCTGAATCTCAGAATGTCGCTATTTCATGAGACATCAACACGGGTCAACAACTTCGTCAATGAGCTATCGATCAGTCAGACGAGATCATCAAGATGCTGATCGAGCTAAGAGATCAACGAGACATGACTTTGAAACTCAACGAGCAATGAATCGATGTTCAAGTCGATCACATCAAGAGACTTGATGAGCTAGAGATCAATCAAATGACAATAGACACTCAAGAAGAGACTATCATCGAACTACGAAAGAAAGTCTTGAGTCTAAAAAAGAGACAGCGTTCAGCGAATCAGTCTCGATCTCGTCAATCTACTGAATCTCGAGCTTCTACGAAATCTCTACTTCGTCAATCTATCGAGAATCATACTCGACGTGACTCGTTCACTCTATTCAATAATAATCATCACAAGTCTTTCAAGTTTTCAAACTCATCTGTATTCATCGACGAAGATGAATCAACATGAAATAGCTGAAGAATCAAGATGAACGACAAGCTTCAGGCAAATGTCGATCACTTCGATAATGAGAATACCTGTATTGCCTATGTGATATCTAGACTAGAAGGTGATGCTGCTGAACATATCTTCGCTCGACGTCGACATGACGCTTCGCATTCATACATCTCGATCGACGAGCTATTTGAGCATCTGAAAGAAATATACGATGAACTGAATAGAAATCGAAAGTGTCGTCGCGAGTACAACGCTCTTAGACAAACAGACAAGTCTTTCAATGTCTTTTACTTCAACTTTATGAAGCTATTCAGCTATCTAGACTACGACGATCGCACTCTGATGAACGACCTTCAGAATAAGATCAACAATCGCTTGCAGAATGCTTTATCAGTCTGTTCAGAGAACTTTACTTCGCTCACTCGCTTAAGAATCTTCCTTCAAGGTGTGAATAATAAACAGCGAGCCAACTATCAGCTACGCAGCCAGCTTCGCACTGTCATCGTCAAAGTCACTGTCGTATCTGATAAACGCGCTGCTACTTCATTGTCAGCAGTGACGACTTCGATAATCGAATATGTCAAGTCGACTATCTTTTCTACCTCTGAGTCAGTTAGATCGCCTATCGTCTGCTATATCTGCAAGGTCTCAGATCACTTATTCAAGAACTGTTCTCAGAACAAGATCGACACTTCGACATCTCATGCATTCATTCTTCGCCTACATGAAATCGTCATTTCGAAGAATAAAGAGAATGAGAAAATGTCTTCTTTCGAAGATAGCGAGGCAAAAAACTAGAAACTTTCATCAAAGACGCGATGAAAGATGTGTTAATTTCTTCAACGACGAGCATGTCAGATGATTCTTTTGCTTCTGAATCTTTGATTACTGAATGTGTACTTTCTAGCAATGAAATTAGTTACTCATTGAAGTCATTGATAGACATCGAAGCTGCTGACTATTCGTTCATTGATGAAGTGATCGCGCAGATTGTTTGTGACCAGTTGCAAATCGAGTCTCTGACTTTGATCAAAGCGAAGTCAATTCGAGAATTTGACGATCATTATGCTAAGAAACTCATTACTCATGCCATTTATTCAAACCTGACTGTTCAAGATCATACGATTGACACAGCTTCTATGTTGATCACTCGATTAGATCAACATCAAATGATTCTTGAAAAAACATGAATGAACAAAATCGACCTAGTAATAGATATGCGAATCGATTTTCTTCGATTTTCGAATTTCACTTCTAGTCAGAAATCGATTGTTCTATTCTCAAGTCATAGAACAATCACGAAACAGAAGAGCTTGACTTCTACTCATATACTAAAGAGATCTTTCACTTTCGTTACTTCTCAATTCAGTCAGAAATCACTCTCTTTCAGTCAAAAGAAGAGCTCGATCGAACAGTTAAAACCGCGCGACGCGGCTTTAACTAGCGTCAAAATCCCTAAATCGACGTCAGATTCAACGAACATAGCAATGATAAAGGCAGCGACATATAGAATGTTAGTCAAACGTTCAGACGTCAAGATCTTTGCTGTTATCGTCTCGAAAATCGATCGACTCATAACTACAGCTGAAAACAAGTCTGAAGAAGTGAATCTGCATGAGCTTTTTCACGCTGAAGCTCTCGAGCAAGTCAAGATCAAGCTTTTCTCTGAATATCACGACTATCTAGACGTCTTCGATCGAGCAATGATCAATCAGCTATCATCGCATTGTTTCTACGATCACAAAATTGAGTTGATCGATGAAGAAATGCTCTCGCGAAGCAGACTATATCAGATGTTCGATCACAAGCTTCAGAAGATAAAGAAGTATCTGATCGAACATCTGAACAAAGAATTCATTTTCTTCAGCTTCGCATCATACGTCTCGCTCATCTTGTTCACTGAAAAGAAAGACGAAAGTCTGCGTTTCTGCGTCGATTACAGAAAGCTCAATGCTTTGATCAAACGAAATCGCTATTCTTTGCCCTTGATAAACGAGACTCTCGCTCATATACAAGAAAGCAAATATCTGACTCGATTGAATATCATTGTCGCGTTCAATAAACTGCAAATGCACTCAGGTAGCGAAGATCTGACTATCTTTATCATCTTCTTCGACTCATACAAATATCATGTAATGCTCTTCGAATTAATCAACGAATCGACGTTCTATCAACACTATATGAACGACGTGCTGTTCGAATATCTTCATCAGTTTTGTCAGATTTACCTAGATGACATTATCATCTACAGCAAGATCTTGAAGAAACACAAGCAACATGTACGATTGATCTTGAATAGACTACGAGAAGCTGATCTACAGATAGACATCGATAAATGCAAGTTTCATGTTCAGAAAATCATCTTTTTGAGACTTTTGATGTCAATCGAGAAACTTAAGATGAATTCACG
>JAABUU010000231.1_pt1 | contig 133670 bp, 162 predicted proteins | sample 5559301 | NCBI WGS metagenome assembly JAABUU01 (sample SAMN10711884, study PRJNA513360) | rock metagenome | isolation source: Antarctica rocks | place: Antarctica: Victoria Land, Richard Nunatak white | reverse complement strand
GCGCCCCCGGCCGGGTGCCCTCACGCACACCTTCCCGTGTGCATGCTCGCGGGCCCCTTTGTCCCCCCCCATGGATCTCCCCGTGTGCACGCCCGCCGCGGCTGGCAAGCGGCGAGCCTGGACAGTCCCCGCGGCAGCTCAGGGCGCTGCGCAGTGGGGAAGGATGCGGGCGCAGGCGGCCAACGTGCATGCCGTGCTGGAGGGCAGCGGCGTGGTGGCGGGCGTGCTGGGCCGCGCGGCGGACGCCGGGCGCGCCGTGGAGGACCTGGCCGAGTCGCTCACCATCTTCGACCTGAAGCTGCGCCACATGCGCGAGGCGCGCCGGCGCCTGCACTCCGTCCCCCACAGCGCCCGCCGGCGCGGAGCGTCGGGCCGCGGGCCCGCCGCGGGGCGCGCGCGCATGCAAGGCCGGGGCGGTCCGCGGAATCCGCGCGCCGGCCTGCGGGAGCCGGCCTGCGTAAGCCCGCGGCTGGAAGGTAGCGCGGCTGGTGGAGCCGGCCGTGCGCGGGCGCACGATGCGGGCTGAGCGCCCTGCGCACGCCGCGCTCGCCACGTCCGCAAGGTGCACGGCGGCGAGGCGCGCCGGCGCGCGCGCGCAGGACATCGCGGCAATTGAGGCGCGCAACAACCGCCTGGAGCGCCAGTCGCGCCACAACGCACGCCTGCAGGCCGCGCTGGAGGCGCTGCTGGAGCGGCTGACGCTGCCGGAGAGGAGCGAGCGCGCGCTCGCGCACGCGCCCTTCACCGCCGACACGTGCGCCGCCCGCCGCTCCTGGCGCGGCCGCACGGGCTGCCGCCCGCGGCCCGCTCTGCGCGGGGGGGCGGCAGCCTGCCCGCCGCCAGGCGTGGGCAGTGCGCGGCGCGGCGCGGCGCGGGGCGAGCTCGCCCGATGCGCGCCCCCGAACGTCTGTTTGTCTGGCTGCACAGCTCCCCCCGGCACCTGGCACCTGCGCCGGCAATGCAACGCGGCCGTTTGCAACCCTGCCGCTGGGCCAGCGCATGCTGCAGCCGCGCGCGCCGCCCGACGCGGCGCCGCGCGCGGCGCGCAGGCGCGACATGATGGTCGCCACCGCGTGGGAGGTGCACCGGCGCCTGGAGGCGCTGGCGGAGGGCGGCGCGCACGGCCTGGAGCGCGGCCTGGCCGGCATGGCGGCCGTCGTCGAGCAGCGCCGCCGGCTGCAGGCGCGCGCGCGCGGCGCCCGACCCGCGCGGTTGCTGAGCGACCTATGCTTGCTTTCGGCAAACGCGTTGTGACGGTGCGGCCGCAGGGCCCGCCGTCCCGCCGCCCGTGCGCTCCCGACGCCGGGCGCCTGGCGACAGGGCACCCGGGTGCCGTGTGCGCTCGGGCCGGCTGAGTCGCTGCACGCGCAGCTCGGCCAGGCGCAGCGCCGGCCGGCAGGCGGCTGGCGGCTGCTAATGGCGCGCGCGGCGCGCAGGCGCTGGCGTTTGCGTGGGCGGAGCGCGCGGCGGCGCACCTGGCGACCGAGCTGGGCGCGTGCGTGAGCGCCTCGCCGGACGTGCCCAGCCTGCACCGGCGCGCGAGCGCGCTCGCGCCGCTCCTGCAGGCGCGCGCCCGGCGCCGCGGCGGCCGGCCGCGCGCGGGCGCTGCCCCGCCTGTCGCGCCGCGCGCTCCGAGGCGCACCCCGCCAACCATGCGCGCGCCCACCGAGCGCGTGAGGTCAGGCTCGCCGGCGCAGCGACCCTTTGCGTGGCAATGGCGGCGACGCGGGCGTGGGGCCGGGCGCGCGCAGGCGCTGGCGGCGCTGCAGCCGGGCGTGATGCTGCCGCTGTCGGAGGGCTACTGCGCGGCGGCCAACGCGCGGCTGAGCCGCGAGCTGCGCGCCGCGACGGCCGAGCTGCGCCGCGCCGCGGCCGCGCGCCTGGCCGCCGCGCCGCCCGAGCCCGACATCATCAAGGGCTCGCGGCGGGTGCGCCTGCCTGCCGGATCGCCGCTTGCGGGCAAGGGCCTCAGCTTGCGCGCAGCAGCCGCCCGGCGCCGTCGCTGACGCGTGAGGCCGCCGCGGCGCGCTCTCGTGCCCTCCGCCCCAGCCGTTCAGGCCCGCGACGCAGCGGCCGGGTCGGGTCTGGTGCAGGCGCGCCGACCCGGGGCGCGCGCGCCGCGCGCGCAGGAGGCCGACCCGGCGCGCGCCGCGCGCGAGGGCGGCAGCGCGGGCTCGGGCGGCGCCGGCGGGCCGGGCGCGGCGGCGCCGCACGTGGCGTACCGCGCGCTGCTGGACGCGTGGGTGCCCACGCTGCTGGCCGAGTGCAACTTTGCGGCCAGCTTCCTGCAGCTCTACCAGGACGCGGCGGGCGCGGATGCGGGTGAGCGCAGCCCCGCGCGCTGCCCGCGGCCCAGAGCGCGGCGCCGCGCACGCTGGGCGCGCGTCGAGGCGCCGCATGCCCGGCGAGCCTGGTTGGTCGCCTCTTTCAGTCGCCGCAGCGACGCCCGCCGCGTCTCTGGCCGCCCTGCGTGCCAGGCGGGGGCTCGGGCCGGTCCCGCCGTCCCGTCGCAGAACGGTGACTGCTGTCGACATTTGGACGCGCCCAGCAGGGGCGCGCGCGGCGCGCAGGCGAGGCGGCCAGCCCGCGCGGCGCGGCGCAGGGCGGCAAGTCGGTGCGCTTCACCGGGCCGGGCGAGGCGCCGCCAGCGGAGGAGCCGCGGCCCGATGCGCACGAGGGCGCGCCGGCGCTCAAGCCGGAGGCCGCCCGCCTGCTGGCCGGCATCCTGCACGGCCTGCAGGCCGATCTGCGTGCGCCTGTGCGCGGCCCCGCGGCCCCCGCCCTGAGCCCGCCCCGCCGTGCTCCGGGCGCGCACGCTGTGGGCGCCCCGCGCTGTACATGCGCTGCTCGGCCGGCCGGCCGCCGCCACGAGCGCTCACGCGCATGGGAGCATGTTCCGACCGCCCCCAGCAGCAGTCCTGTGTGCTGGCAAAGGCGCAGCCGCCAATGCGGCGGGCGGGATGTCGGCCGCGCCGCGCGCCGGCTGCCGGCGCGGCGCCAGGGTGCTGGCGCGCGGCTGCAGCTGTGGGCCTGCGCGTGCGTGGCCGCGCGCGCACGGGCTGCGCGCGCGCGGCGCCGGACCATGCCGCGCCCTGAGGCGCGCGCGCGTGGGGGCGCGCAGGTGGAGCTGGTGGCGCGCGGGCACCAGGTGCTGGCGCTGCCGATGCTGGGCGCGGCGCTGGGCTGGCGCGACCGCGTGGCCGGCGTGCCCACGGCCGCGCAGCTGACCGTCATCCTCGCCGGCTGCTGCGAGCGCCTGCTCGCGCTGCTGCAGCGCTACACCTCGGAGATGGTGCGCGCGGCCCGCCGGGGGATGAGCACGTGTACGCTGAGAGCGGGCCCTGTCACCTCACGGTGGCGAGCGCGCGCCCGCGCGCATGCGAGTGCGCAGACACAGTAGGAGGCCTTGCGCGCGAGCCGCGCGCCCGCCATGCTACGGCCGGCTGGCGCGCGGGCGCGGCCGCTCGAGCCTTGTAGCGGCAGCGGCGCTCAGCGGGCGACCCTGACGTGGGTTTTCTAGCCCTGACCCTGCACCGGCCCTGGGCGCGCAGGTGGCCGCGGTCGCGCGGTACGACGGCCGCAGCGCCATGGGCCTGTCGGAGACGGTCAAGGCGCAGCACCGGCTGCCCTTCTTCGCCAACTTTGTGCACCTGGCCGCGCGCATCGAGGAGCTGCTGGGCGGCCTGGAGCCCGCGCGCGCGGGTGCGGGCCCCGCCCGCGTGGCCGGCGAGCTGCGCCATGCGGAGCGCGCATGCGTCCATGGCGCGATCCAGCCGGCCAGTCGGGCCAACGTTCTGTTTTTGCAGCCCGAGGCGTGGCCTTGCTGGGCAATCCTGCTGCGGGCGCGCGCCGGCGAGCGCCCGCGGCATGCCAGCTGAGCGCTGACCGCGCGCGCGGCCGCGCAGGCCCGGCCCCGGCCACGGCATCGGCCGACGCGGAGGACGCGAGCGCGCCGGCCAGCCGCGCGAGCTCGGCCGACAGCATCGGGCGCGGCGCGCCGCTGCGCTTCGGCGGCTCGACCGCCGGCGACGGCGGCGGCCTCGAGTATGAGCTGACCGACGACGAGGACGCCGACGCGCCCAGCAGCCGCTCCAGCGCGGACGGCGGGTGCGCGGCATCAGAGCTTAGGGTTAGTGTATAGCGAATGACCGGGGCGCCCCCACGGAGCCCCCGTTTTGGCTCCGCCTGGCGCGGCGCGGCTGCGGCCCTCGCCGTGCACGCCGGCGGCCTGCGTGCGCGGGCCAGCCACTCTCGGCCAGGCCGGGCGGCGCAGGCGCGCCGTGCGCCTGCCGACGGGCGTGCGTCGCTGCGCGCAGGCAGCGGCGCGGGCGCGACGCCGTCGTGCGCCGGCTGGAGCTGGCCGATGCGGGCAGCAAGGGCAGCGGCCGCGACAGCAGCCCGGGCGGCGCGGGCCCCGGCAGCGGCGCCGGCGCCGCGACGGCCTCGCTCTCCAGCGCGCGCACCGGCGCCACCGGCGCGTTGCTCTGGGGCGCCGCGCCCGACCGCCTGCCGCCCGCGTCACAGGTCACGTCGGTGCGGTGCGCGCCCGCGCGGCAGGCGCCCCGCCCGTCCCCCCTGCCCCCACGGGGGCGGCCGGACGGCCCGGAGCATGCACTCCGGGCTCGCGCCCAGCTTGACATGCGGGGCGGCGGTGCCTCGAGCGCGTGGCTGCCGCCGCCCTCGACCCAGGCGGGGCCCGGCCAGGCGCGCCCTGGGGCCGAGCCCGGGCCGGCGGCGGCCGCGCGCAGGGAGGTCGCGGACGCGATGCACGCGCGGCTGGCGGCCGCGATGACCGCGCAGCTGGAGCGCACCGCCGCAGCGGACCCCAAGCACGGCGAGCGGCTGCGGCTGGAGAACTATGCATTCCTGGCGGACGCGCTGCGGCCGCTGGCCGGCCGCGCGCCGGTGCTGGGCCGCTGCGCGGCGCAGGCCGGCGCGGCGCGCGACGCGGCGCTGGCCGGCTACGTGCGCCAGCAGCTGGAGTACGGCAAGTTCTGGCGCCTGCTCCAGCTCAGCCAGGCGCGGCCCCGCCCCGGCGCCCGCGCATCGCTTGGGGGCGGCCGCGCACCCGCCGCCAGGGCGCTCGGGAGCGCCGGCGGTCGGCGCGTCTGAGCGCACGCGCAGGTCGTGCGGACTCGCGCGCGCGGTTGCCTTGGTTGCCTTCGTCGGCCCTTTCGCCGCCGTTTGGGCCGCGGCGACCGGCGCATGACAGGCTCGCGCGCCCGGGGCCGCGCAGCGCATCGAGGCGCTGCTGGCGGAGGTGGAGGTGGGCGAGGTCGCGTTCCAGGCGGGCTGCCAGGCGGCCGACGTGCGCGCGCTGCTGGCGGACTGCCTGCGCGCGCCGCAGCGCAAGCTGGCGGCCATGCACGGCCGCGTGCGCAAGCACCTGGGCGCGACCGCGCCGGCGCTCGCGGCGGCCGTGTGGGGCCGCCTGCGCGCGGAGCTGCTGCGGCGCTACGGGCGCCTGGAGGAGCAGCTGGCGCTGTGCTACCCGGCGCTGCGCCTGGCGCCCGCGCCCGCCGAGCTGGCCGCGCTGTTCGCCGCGGTCGGCTGAGGCCGTAGAAGCGCGCGTGCCGTGCCAGCCGGCGGCTGAGGCTGTGTGAAGGGCGCCAGAGCGTGTGGGCACGGCGCACGGGCAAGCGCGCCTGCCCAGCCGGGTGCAGTGGGGCATGGGCGCTTTTTTTTGTCCAGCTTACAGGGCGTTGCTTCTGAGTCTGCTTTCCTGCCTCGGACCTCATGACAGTGCTCTGTGTGCAAGCGTGTGCCATAACAAATGCCGGTGTAACAGCATTATATGCAATATCAGTGTCATACACTGGCCGGTCAGGATGCGGCTGCACAGCCAGGCACAGCAGTGGACGGCGAAGTCATGCGTGCACGCTGCATGTGCCACTGCTTTACAGGCTCGCTCGGTCCTGCTGAGAGCGGCATAGTATACACGGCGCAGGTGGCCGCAGCACACGCAGGCACGCGCGCGGCGCGCGCGGGACAGGCTGATGAAACAGGGTGGTGGTACATGCGCTCCCAACAGCCAGGCCCTGAAGCGCGTCGGGCGCGCCCTGGCCGGGGGGCTGCCACCACACGGCCCGCAGCGCGCGCGCGCGCGGCGCGCAGTCACCTGCGCTGCGCGAGCCCCAGGCGCGACACGCGCAGCTTCTCCGCCACGATGATCGCCGCCAGCTGCGCGACCGCCGCGTCCAGCTCGCCATCGCGATTGAGCACCACTGCGCGCCCCCGGGCGAACGCCGCTTGCGCGCCGCCCGGCCGCGCCGCCACGGCATGCCTTTGGCCGGACTCCGCCTGGCTCGCCTGGGTCGAGGACGCGCCGGCCGCGTGCTCGAGGCGCATGCATGGCAGGCTGCGAGCGCCACTCCCAGCAGGCACCCAAATAGTTGGTGCCACAGGCATGGTCGGGGTGGAGCATAGGGTCCCGACGGCGCCCGAGGCGCAGCGGATGTGCGCCCGCTTCCCGCCGTCCGCTGCGCGGCAGGCGCCATAGCAGGAGAAGCATTTCTTGAGAGGCTTGCTGCGACAGGGCAGGCTGCGCCTGGAGCTCACCGTAGTCAAAGTCGGCCGCGCACTTGGCCTCCTCCCGCGCGGTCTGCACGCGCGTCAGCATCTTCGCCTGCGCGTGCGCCGCCGAGCGTCGCCGAGCAAACGCACACGCTGCCACATCCACAAACCTTGCGCGGCCTGCTTGGCACATGCAGACTGCAAGTCGCCGCGCCCCTCGGTGGCAGCGCGCAAGCAGCCTCGCAGGCGAGCGCGAGCCTGCCATCTGTGCTGGCAGCCGAAACGCGGGGCGCCACCCGGCACAAGCACGGCTCACTCTAATGCCCGCCAATCCTGGCTCGCAGGGAAAGGCTGCAACCCAGCGCCGCCGCTGGGGCCCGCCCGCCAGCGATGGCGCGGGACGGGCCGCACCAGGGGCTCCGTCTTGCGGTCCACCAGGCGCCGCGCCAGCTGTGCCTCTGTCTCCGCCACCTGCCGCGCCGGCCGCGCCCGTCACGGCCGCCTCCTTGGGCCCGCAGCAGCCCCCCACCCGTCGTGCCCGCAGCACTGCCCCGCCGCCCAAGCTCGCACGGGGCCTCGTTTGCGGCGGCGCCCGCGCGCACCACGGGGGTGCGCGCGGGCGCCCCCCGCCAAGCCACGCAGCGCCCTGGCCGGTGGCAGCTGCAGCACGGCCCCCGGCGCATGCAGCACACGCAGGCGCGGCGGGCGGAGCGCGGGCAGGCGCGCGCCAGGAAGACTGACACGGCGCCCGGCAGGAGCCGCCGCACGGTCGCCGCGCCCTGCACGTCCAGGCGCAGGATGACGTCCGTGCCGCGCGCCAGCGCGTCGGTCACCTGCGCGCGCCCGCCCGCGCCTCGGCGGGCTCCCACCAGGGCCCCGCGCGGCGCCGCGGCCGCGCCGCAGCGGGCCTGTGCTTGAAACAAAGCGCAGCCGTGCGCCGCGCGCCTGCGACAGCGGGATGCCCTTGTAGTCCCCATACACTACAGCGTGCTCCAGCAGCGCGCCCGCCTCGATCCACTCCTCAAACTGCTGCGCGGTCACGAACAGGTAGTCCACGCCGTGCTGCTCGCCCGGGCGCATCGGCCTGCGCGCGCGCCCGCGGCTCAGGCGGGGGCGGCGGCTGCGGGGGCTTCTACGGCTTGTGAGTTTGGAGGGGTGCCTGCGAGATAACACTCACGTGGAGTCTAGGTGAACGCGGAGGTTGGGAACAGGGGCGTGGCACGCAAGTGGGAAGGCGAGCCTAGGACGCTCTAGTGGCAGGGACTGGAGCGAGTTGGGCGGGCGACCGCGCGGCGGCGCGCCTGGACGTGGCCGTGACGACAAAGTGCAGGTCCGGGCGCGCGGCCTGCAGCGCCTTGATGACCGCGTCCTTGCCCACGCCGCTGGGGCCGCTGACGACCACCACGAGCGGCTGCAGCTCCGGCACCTGCGCGCCCGCGCGGGCGCTGAGCCCGCTTGGAGCTGCGGCGGGGCGGGCGCGGCGGGGAGTCATTCGGCCGCGCACCGTGGGCGCCCGGCTGAGCGGGCCCAGCTGCTCCTCCACCGCCTGCCACATGTCCGCCGGCGCCGCCGTGCGCGGCAGCCGCAGCGTCTGCGACGCGCTGTGCGCCCTGCAGCCGCACGGCCGCGCCGGCGCGAGGCGCGCGCGCCATGCGCGGGGCAGCGCGGCGCAGCAGCGCGCCGCCTCTGCCCCGCCCGCTCCCGCTAGCCGCGCCTGGTGCTGGCAGAGCCGCAGCGTGGCCTGGAGCGCCGCCCGCAGCGGCATCCGAGGGCAGGCTCGCTCAGTGATGCAGGCCAAGCGCCCTGTGGGGCCTGTGCACGCTGGCAACTTGGCCCTTCACAGCTGCCGAACTCGAGCTGGAGTCTGCGGCCTTGGTAGCAGAGGCTCTGTTCTGCTCCGCTCTGTGCAGTTCGTGGAGACATTCAATGAGTGCCATGGCCGTGGCCTGCATCCGGCCTCGTCTCCTCGCAGGGACAGCTATTTACACGAGGCCGTGTACGGCTGCATGCTCTCCACAAGCCAACATGGAGGCAGCATGTGACAGGCGGCGCCGCAGCCGGCCAACTAAGCAGCCGCTGCGTGCAGCCCCAGCTTTGCTGGGCCAGGTACGGCCGAGCGGCGCCCGCAGCCGCGCCTGCCCCCTCAGCGCATGCCCGGCGGCGGCGGCAGGCCCTGCGGCGGCGGCCCGCCGGCGCCCGGCGGCGGGAAGCCGCCGGGGGGCCCGTACGCGCCGGGCGGCTGCGGGTAACCGCTGGGCGGCGGCGGCCCGCTCATCATCGGCGGCGCCCCCGGCATCCCCATGGGCGGCATGCCTGCACGCCGGCACACCCTTCAGCACCTCCGCGCATGGGCAGCCATGCCCCGCGTCGGCCACACCGCGCCGCAGCAGCGCGTACCTGGCGGAGGCCGGTAGGCGGGCGGCGGGGCGGCGCCGGGGGGCCCGGCGGCCGCGCCGGCCGGCGGCCCGGGCAGGCCAAGCGGCGGCGCGCCCGGCAGCGGCCCCGCCGGCGCCGGCGCGCCAGACTGCCGCGCTGTCATCGCCGCCTGGAATGCGGCAGCCACCTGCGCGCGCACGCGCAGGCGTCAGGAGCCCACGCAAGCGCGCCGGCCAGGCTTGCCGGGGCGCTCGCTCGGGCGGGGGCAGGCGCCCGCGCCCGCCCCGCCAACGTTCAGGCTCGGCCAGCCCGGGCCGGGAGGGCTGGCTGCGGGAGGAGTATGAGCAGCAGCGCCGCACGCCGCACGGGGCCCCGCATGCGGGCAGCGCGGTGCCTGGGCGCGGGCGCCACCTGCGCCTGGAAGTTGTCGCGCGACTTGGACTCGTAGTCGCCGAGCTTGGTCTCGATGGCCACCTGCGTCTGGTTGTGCTCGAACATCATGTAGTAGTTGCGCACGTTGGCCTGCGCGCGCGACGCCCGCCGCGTCAGGCCGGGCGCGCGCGGGGCGGCCGGGGGCCGCCGCGCAGCCGCAGTGCGCCTGCTCGCAGCGGCGCGCCTTGTGCTTGAAGCCTGTGTTGTGCTGCTTCCGCACGACTGGCTGCGCGCGCGCAAACCCGCTTCACGGCCAGCGCTCAGAGGCGGGGCACTCTGTGCACAGGGCGGGCCGTGAGCGCACAGCGCAATGCACGCATCCCCGCCCTCGGGACCGCACACCGGCAGCACAGCGTGGGCACTCACCGAGTCGTGCGTGAGGTACGTGTCGCAGTAGTCTGCGCACACACCACACACCCGCCTCTTGCTCATATTTAATTGCTTGCACTGCTTGCAAGCAAGCTTGTAACTCAGCTTCAGCTGCGCCGCATCCACAGACAGGTTTTGCCGCCGCACCGCAGTAGAAGCGCGTCTGCGCAGCAAAGCAGGAGTCAGCACAGAGCATGCCTCGGCGAAGGGACGCATGTTTCCTGCTCCCATAGTTGAACAGAGCGGCAGCCTCACCATGGTGTGCCCAGCCGGCACCAGAGCTGCTGATCAAACCGCCGTCCGGCCGCAGACCAAAGCTGCGCGTCTGCTCAGAGCACCCGGGCGCTGCTCGCGACGGCGCGACTGCCACAGCACCAGCGGCCGCTCGAGCTCAGCAATCAGCAGGTTAACGCAGGTGACAGCGCCAGCGGAGTGTGGAACACAGCGGTCTGAGAAGAGGAAAGTAAGTGCACTGTCGGGCACCCTAGAAGCTATTTAGGCTCCCATACAAGGAACGCCTCAGCTGACCAGCTTTCCCAACATAAAGGGGAGCGCTGGTGCCAGTTGGACCCGTGGGCAGCCAGGATGTCGGACCGAAAGGCAGTCATAAAGAATGCGGATATGACGGAGGAGATGACGCAGGACGCGATAGACTGCGCCACGCAGGTCCTGGCCCAGACTGCAAGATGGGGGCCCGCGCCTGCATGCCTGGCCGATGCGAGCGCCAGAGCCGGGTCCACGCGTGAGCGGGAGGCCCCCTGCAGTCAACCGGGGCGCTGGCGTCCTGGCTGTCGCATCCGGCGATGCGTTGACCGGACCGCGCGAGCATGCGCAGGCGCTGGAGAAGTTCAACATCGAGAAGGATATCGCCGCATACATAAAGAAGGAGTTTGACAAGAAGCACAACCCCACGTGGCACTGCATCGTGGGCCGGAACTTTGGTGCGCGCCCGGGCGCCAATCGCCCAATCGCAGCCTGCGGCGGGCCTGCCGGCGGCGCAGCGCGCCCAGCGTGCCCGCCCGCTGCTTGCAGCGCGCGCCGTGCGCGGGTGGCTGCGACGTGCATGCGCCTGCGAGGGGTGTGATATCACGCTGCATGCGACCGCGCAGGGTCGTACGTGACGCACGAGACGAAACACTTTCTCTATCTGTGCGCGGCCCGCTGCTGCCCCCAGCCCGTGCGGCCTCCGTGCCAGCCTGGTGCGCTGGCTCACAACCTGCCTCGGCGCCCAGGTACATTGGGCAGGTCGCGGTCCTGCTCTTCAAGTCGGGCTAGGCGCTGGTGGCCTGGGGGCGCTGGCGGCGCCGCCGCGGAAAGTTTTGAGGCCCGGGAGGGGCGGCATGGCGAGGCTGGAGGACCCACCAGGGCCCGCGGCGGGCGCCAGTGCGACCGGCGCCCGGGGCGGCCTGCAGCGCCGCGTCCCGCCCCGGCGCCCCCAGAGCTGTGTCTTGCAGCGCATGTGTCCACAGGCAACGTCTGCTGTCCTGCCGTCTGCTCCCCTCGCATGCCCAGACTGCTCACTGTTTTAAGTAGCAAGCCCCCTGGACTGAGCGCAGCAGCAGTGATGAGTGGGGCAGGTTGGCGCAGTGTGTACGAAAAGCACGCTGTAAATAAGGTGAGAGAGGCAGCTTGGTTGCAGCGCTGGGCCACCCCCACCGCTGCCGCGTGGCTAGTAGTGGGGTGTCAAAACATGCAGGTAGCTTGCTCTTCCTCACTGCCAGAAATGGATGGCATGTGCTTGCCTCAGCTCCATGCGCCTTCTTCCCGGCCGTGCCGCTGGCATGCACACGTGTACACACAACACCGCCTGCACGCGCTGTCTGCCAGGGTCGTGCAGGGCGGCAACGACCACGCAAGGGCCGGCTTTGCAGGGCCGTGCACCAACTAGATTGCACTCGGAAGTGCAACACAGCCTGTGCTGCATATGAAGCCAGGAGGAAACCACCAGTGGCTTTGCAGAGAGGTCCCCCACGCCTAGCCGACCTCGCCGGCGGCGTCGTGCTCTGCATCGCTCTCGCTCTTGGAGGCCACAAAGTCCGCAAACGCCTCCGGGTGCTTCAGCAAGCACTGCTGCATCGCCGCAAACGCCTCCATGCAGTCCGTGCCCTGCGCACGCACCCGCCGTCAGCGCGCAGCGGGCCGCAGGCGCGCCCGTCAGCAGCTGCAGGGGCGCGCGCCTTCTCGTCGGCCGTGCTGCGTATGAAGCAGCCAAAGGCGGCGACGAACGACTTGCCGCACGGGCCGTCCTTCAGGTCGGCGACGCACGGGCAGGACAGCGCTTCCTCCACGGCCCGGTCCAATTCCTGCAGCCCCGCCCGAGCGCTGGCTGCCCTGGGCGCTGGAGCCCAGACACACAAGCAGCTCACGAGCAGGCACGCAGGCACACCTCTGCTGTCGCTCCAGGGCGCAGCTCCTTTGTTGCCTCTGCGCACTCGGCGGCAGCGAGTCACTTGCCGCACATACTGCATGCGGTGCACACTGCAGACAGACCCGCTTCGCTCTAGCACTGTGCACTGTGCAGCCGCGCTCGCGACGCATGCCGCACCTGCTGCAAGCGCTTCCATATGTCCGGCGTTGCTTGGCAGCGGGTACTGGCGCAGCGCGTGCAAGTCATCAAGGAAAGTGGGCCGCAGCGTGCATCCTCAGCGTGTGCGCAGCCGGTTCGTGGGTGACCTTGAGTGTGAGACAGGACATACGTGATGCTAATCTTTTGTACTCCTGTGGCAACTGCCCCTCCAATTGCTATATTGACTAGGGCTGCTCAGCCTCCAGCCTTTGCCTATGTGTGAGGCCTTGCATGCTAGGTGCATGGGCAGCGCCGCAGATGGCTTGTGCTTCAGTGGGCCTCATGTGAGATATACGTATGCCTGATGCATGATCTTCACTGTCCATGTATATGTGCAGAATGAGGTGAGGATACACAGCAGCCGGCTGTGCATGCCTGTCAGAGGGCGGAAGACATGGGTGCCTCACAGGCCTTCACTGCTTGATTTGACAAGCCGCGTTGCCCTGGGCACTTGTGAGGACACAGCGGCGTCTGCCATCGTCGTGCGTGAACGCGAATGTGTCCAGGACTCATCATGGGTGCATTCCGACAGCACGGTGCACAAGCGACTTGGCACACAAGCACCCGCAGCCACGCAGTTAGCGGCCCAGCCCCTCCACGGCCGCGGCCTGAGCCCGCGCGAGCGTCTCTTTGTAGGCGCCGCTGCGCAGCCGGCGGTACATGTTGTAAGCGTCGTCCTGGCCGCCGCCGCCGCCGCCGCCGCCGCCGCCGCCGCCGCCGCCGCCGAAGCCGCCACCACCGCCGCCGCCCCAGCCACCGCCGCCGCCGCCGCCCAGCCCCGCGCCAGCGTAGCCCGCGGCGGCGCCGTTGCCGGCGGCACCCAGGCCGCCGCCATCGCCGCCGCTGGAGAAGCCCAGGCCGGCCGCGCGGCTGCCGCCCGAGCCCAGGCCTGCCCAGGCATCGCGCTCAGCCATGTTGCGTGCGCGACTCGGCTGGAGCAGCCCCAGTGCTTTACTCTCTTGCAGCATGCTGTCGGGCGCTGACAACATGCAGTCCATCCCAAACCAGACACAGCAACGCGCGAAAACTGGTCCGGCCCCAGCCAGGGCGTGCGCATGCGGCAACATGCACTTGGGCGCTTGACACGCACGACTGCCGTGCAGCATAACACACTGACGGGGCTCTACAGCAAAGCATCTGACATGTAAAGCAGGACTGCAGAGACCCAAGCTCCTGGCTGCGCCACAGACGGCGCGCCCGCTCCGGGTGGACAGGCGCCGCCGCGCACCGCCGCGCGAGAAGCTGCCGTCGGCACTCTGCTCAGCCGGCTCGAAGCCGCGCCGCACCGGCGCGTCCGCCTCGCCGCCGTCCCGCAGGCGCTGCCGGCGCTGCTCGTCCGGCAGGTCCGCGCGCACCATGCCCGGCCGGTAGCCCTGCGCCCGGCCCGCCCCTGCCCCTCGTCTGCTGCAGGCTCAGGGCGAGGGCTGCAGGCCCCCTGCCTGGAAGGTAGCCCCGCTGGACGGCGCACACAGCACGCGGCCCCATAGCGCGGCACGCAGATATGATCCAGGTCCCTTTTGCGCCACATGGCCAGGCGGCACACGTGATGCAGGAGTACTGCAGCCATGGCCGCCGCAGGACCACGAGCCGCGGCGCGCACGCGCGGCCGCCACGCACATGGCCGCCTCATGACCGCCGCCAGTCACAACACAAGCAGAGCTGGCCCTGCAGAGCGCCGCGCGCGCATGGGTCCTGTCAAAGGCAAGCCCCAGCCAGGTCTGAGTCATGACCCGCCCGCGGCGGCCGGTGGGCCACGCACGCGCAGCTCGGCGTGGAACTTGTCCAGACGCGCGGCCAGGTAGGCGTCGGGCGGCTGCGGAGGCGGCAGCGCCGCGCGCTCCACGTCCAGTGGCGACAGCGGCGAGTACGGCGCATCTGTCTTGAGCCGCTCGCGCACCAGCTCCGGCAGCAGCCCGGGCGGGAAGCCCATCGGGTCGGGCGCCGCTGCCGGCGGCGGCGCCGCGGCTGCGCGCGCGCCCGCTCCGCCGTCAGCGCCCCGATACCATCAGGCAGCCCGCTCCGCGTGCTGCGCGACGGCAGCCGGCCCAGCGCGAGCGCGAGGAGAGCGGCGAGCGACCTGCTCGTGCGCAGCCGCCGCGGGCGGCTGACCTGCTCATTAAGCCGCACACCTCACACCACAGACGCCGGTCGAGGCGGGGCCGCGCCCGGTTGCGGCGCGGCCGGCCCGGGCGGCGGCGGGTATGCATACGCCGGGTGCACCACGGCCGCGGGGGCGGCCGCGACCGCTCCCGGCGGCGGGTACCAGCCAGGCGGCTGGCCATACGCCGCGGCAGGGGCGCCTGCCGCGCGTGAACAAACCCGCGTCGGCCGCGCGCATGCGCGAAGTGGCAGCGCTCAAGCTGCCGGGCGAGCGCCACGCGGCGGTCTCTGCTGCAACATCGTGCGAATGGGATGCCTCATAGGACAACGTGCAGAACGCTGGGAGCAGGCCGAGGCTGGCACCCACCCGGCGGGGGGTATGCCGCATTCCAGGCGGGCGCCTGCGCAGGCGCCCCCAGCGCCGGCCCTCCTGGGTACGCGCCTATGTAGCCGGGCGCCCCCGCGTGTGCGCCGCCCCAAGCAGCCTGCGCCCACGCGCGTCTCTCTGCCCCGCCCGGCAGAGGGGGTTGTTGTCACAGCGCAGCAGGGTGGGCCGCTTGCACGCCCCCAGAAGCGCTGACTGGCCCGAGGCACCACGCTGAGCGCACGCGCCCGGCGCATGCGCGCACAGGCGCGCTCCTCGCGCCACCGACCCGGCTGGCCGGTGCCATGCATGAAGCCGCTCTGGCGCCACACCCGCAGCAGTGACGGGGGCAGGGGCCCGGCCGCGAGCGCGCGCCTGGCCGGGTACGCCCGCCCCGGCGCCGCCGGCCGCCGGCCAGGCGGCGCCGCCGCTGCCATGGTACGCTGCGGCGCCGAGAGCCGCCCCTTGCGGGTAGTGGCCGGCGTAGGCGGCGCCGGCGGTGTGCGGCGTGCCGGCAGCTTGCGCCTGGATCTGGCCGCCTGCGCCGTCCTGGGCAGCAGTTACTGGCGCGGCGGCGGCCCCGCCGGGGGCCGCCAGGCCGGCGGGCGCGGCGGCGGGCGCCGCAGCGGCCGCGGGCGTCCCCGCCATTGGCGCGCTGGCGGCCTGATCAAGCGCGCCGATCGCAGCGCGCAGACCGGCGACGGCCTCGGCGCCAAACACGCGGCGCTCCGCCCAGAAGCTGACGAGGGCCGCGAGGCGCTCGCCCGCCTGCGGCGGCCCCAGGTCGCATCAGGCGCGCCATGCCCGGCTGAGTGGCGGACTGCTTGGCCCGGTGACAGCCGCAAGAGCATGCGCCTGGCAAGCATGCATGCAGCCTGGACAGCAGCCGCTCCCGGGACAGCCGTGCTCCTTGCGGCAGCATTAGACTAGGACCACGCGTGCAGTCGCCGCAGCACCCAGCGCCCCTCCGCGCAGCAACACAGACCCCACACCCGGCAGGCCCGCCGCGGCCCCAACGGCCAGGCGCACGGGCCGCTTATGCGCGCCCACCCCGGCTGCCACTTGGCGCACCGGCGGGGCCTCACCTCCGGCGAACGCGCGGCGGTGTCGAGCGCGCGCGCCAGCATGCCCGGCAGCACAGCCTGCAGCACGCCCGCCAGCGCGTCTGCCTCCGCCGCGCGCCCCTCGTCGCGCATCGCCGCGCTGCGGCGGCGCGGACTCGCTGTCGGCATTCGCAACATCACGAACAGGGCCGCAAGCCGCTGCACCCTGGGCGCTGCAAGCCGCCGCGCTCCCCAGGCGCGGCGCAGCCGTGAGGGGCACAAGAGCGCAAACGGCGCCCTCGCAAGGGCGCGGCTGCGGCGCGGCTGGGCAAGTCAGAGAAGCCCCGGCGGCAGACTGGTGCAACCCGGGCGCCCGACGAGGACCGCCCGCCGCCTCTGCTCGCGCGGGCGATCCCGGCGCGCCAGGCCGCGGCGGCGCGCGGCGCGCCTGGTCAGCAGGATGTCGTTGGCCAGGTAGATGAGGTGCAGCTGCCGATCGTGCGCCGGCTGCGCGGCCAGCGCCTGCGCCATGCGCGCCGCCATGCCGCCCGCGTGCGGCGCGCACGCGAGGAACCAGTCCCGGCTCGCCTTGATGGACTCCTGCGGCCCCGCCATAGGTTAGGGTGGGTTAACCCTGATCCTATAGCCTTGATGGACTCCTGCGGCCCAGCGCGATGCTCGCAGCCGGGCTCGCGCAGCTGCAAGCGGTGTTGTGGTGAGCCCGCTCGTTACAACACGCGCGGCCGGAGCGGCGAGCCCGGCTGTCAGATGCAAGTGCCGCTGTCTCCCCTGCAGCGGTGAGACGGCTGGCGCCTGCAGGGGCAGACGCCGGCGACGCGAAGCCCCCCCGCCCGGACCCGCGCTGCCAGCCTGCCGCACCTGCGTGCGACCCTGCAGGCGGGGCGCTGCTGCGGCAGCGCGCTCGCGGCAGCGTGCGCACCGGGGCATGCATTGGACCATCATGCGTCGCACGCAGCCTGGGCAGGGCGCCCGAGGCCACCAAACATGCCTCCCGGGTTGGGGGCCGTGGGCCAGCGGCGGAAAGAGAGCGACGGGCGGCGTGCGCGCCTTGGAGCCGTTGAGCACGTTCAGGACCTGTGCCCAGCCGCTGTCCACCTCCGGCGGCAGCTGTGCGGCTGCCAGCGCCGCCGGCGCCGGGGCGGCTGCGGGCGCCGCGGCCTGCGGGTGCGCCTGTGCTGCGAGCGCGCCCGCCTGCGGCTGGTCTGCGCGCGCGCACCCGCAGCCTGTGGCGGGGCGGTCGACGCGCGCAGGGGCGGCCGGTGTCCCTGTCGCTGGGCGCCCCAAGCACGGGCGGGGGCTCCGGGCCGAGCGGAGGCACCTGCGCTGCCTCGCCCGCACGCGCACCAAGCACGCAAGCAGCCTGGCAGCTTGTCCCTCTCCAGGTGTAGCAGTTGGGCTGGGCCGGAGGCTCATATGCCCTGAGCCCTTGACCAACATGCAGAAGCGGGCTCGGCGCGGCCGCGAGCGGCGCGCCAGCGGGCAGGCCGTGCAGCGCGCAGTGCAGCGTCCAGCGCCAGAAGTCGGCGCCGTCGCCGCCGCGCAGGAAGCCATACTCCGCGTTGGCCGCCTGCTTGGCGCGGATCAGCTCGACGAAGCTGGGCCCGTTGCGCGCGGCAAACTGCGCCAGCTTGGCGACGCGCTGCGCGAGCGCGGCGTCGGCCGGCGCAGGGGTGAAGCGCGGCGGCGGCTCCCACGCCTGGAAGAAGCTCGCCGGGTCGCCCATGCGCGGCAGCAGCGGCCGGCCTCGCCGTGGCGCCGGGAGGCACTCGGAGCCGCGCCTAACCGCACCAGTGCAAGCAAAGTGCGCAGGGTGGAGAGGGCAGAGTCGTACAACCACTATTAACCTGCTGATGTAGCAGCAGATGAAGCAGCAGATGAAGCCCACCCCGGGCTGATGGCAACGCAAGCTTTCAAACGCAGCTGAGCAGTGCTCACAGAGCACTGCGCAAGGACTGTGCAAGGGCTGACAACGGCCCCGCACAAGCTTGTCAGGCACGGACACGATGTGCGTATGACACACGCAGCCGGAAAAGCACAGCAGCAATACGCGCGCCTCGCACTCTGGCGGCCAGGCCCGTCTCTCAAGGCACCTGACCAATGGCAGTCCTGCTGGAGACCAGCAAGGGCGACGTGGTGGTGGACCTGCACACCGATGACTGCCCGATCACGTCGCGCAACTTCCTCAAGCTCTGCAAGTGCGGCGCCCTGCGCCAGGCCGAGCGCCTGTGCTCTCTATCCTGGAGTTATTGTCAAAACATGGCAGTCGTGAGGTATGACTCCGTCATGCGTTGCCTGGCCGCGCAGGATCAAGTACTACAACAACTGCCTCTTCCACAACGTGCAGCAGAACTTCATCGCGCAGACCGGTGACCCGACCGGCTCCGGGCGCGGCGGGGACTCCGTCTACGGGTCCGCCTCCGCGCACGCGCGCGGGCTCCGTCCCGCAGCCCTGACCCACCTGGCTCCATGCAGCGCGGGCACAGCAGCGCGCCACCCAGCTCGCTGGATTGTCTCTGCGCAGGATCATGTACGGGCCGCAGGCGCGCTTCTTCGAGGACGAGATTCGGCCGCACCTGCGCCACAAGCGCAAGGGCGTGCTCGGCATGGCCAGTACGCCCCGCGCCCGCTCGCAGCGCAGCGCGCCCCCGGCCAGCCCGGGCGCCGCGCCAGGGCGCAGCCTGGCCTGAGGCGGCGGGCGGCGCAGGCGGCGGGGAGAACCTGAACGCCTCGCAGTTCTACATCACCACCGGCGTGGACCTCGACTCCCTTGACGACAAGCACACCGTGTTTGGCGAGGTGCTGCCCCGCGCTCGCCGTGGCCCGTTTTGCTGTGCTGTGGAGCTGCCCGCTGTCCTCGGATCGCTGGCCACCCGCGGCCCGAAGCGCCCGACCGGCAGCCACCTGTGCGGCGGTCACGCAGCCTGCCCGTACACAATGCGTGGGCCGAGGCTCGCAACGAGGACCGCGTGCTGATTCCTGGCACCACCGGCCCGCTGGGCAGGTGTCAGGGGCCCGGCACGCTGCCTTGCAAACGAGCAGGCGGCGGGCGGCGCGGGCGTACGGGGCCCTGCGTGCACGCTGGCGCGCTGCTTTTGCATGAGTAAATGGCCCCGACAGGGTCATGTCACACCTGAGCGCCCGGACATGCGGGCCTGGCTGCGCCGGCCCCGACGAGCGGTGCTGCCAAGAGCGTTGGCGCCGCTCCTGAGAGCGGCGGGAGCCGGGGCGGCGCGCAGGTCAGCGAGGGCCTGGACGTGCTGGCGGCGATTGACGGCGCGTTCTGCGACGGCGCCGGCCGGCCGCTGCAGAACGTGCGCATCCGGCACACTATCGTGCTGGACGACCCGTTCGAGGACCCGCCGCAGCTCGCGGAGCACGTGCCCGATGCCTCGCCCGCGCCCGTCTACGAGCAGGCGCGCCCGCGCGCGCCGCCGCGCCCACCGCGCGGTTTGCCACGTGTGCATTGCGACAGCTCCCTCCCGCGGAGGCGCGCAGCCTTACCGGTCATCTCTCACGCCGGGCCCCGCCGGGTCTCGAAGCAGCGGCGCCCGGCGCCCGCCTGGAGCTTGGCAGGGCGCGGTGCAGAGGGTGGCGGCTGCGCCTCGGGGCCAAGCCGCGCGGCGTTGACACGGGGGGCCTGGCGCGCGCGGGCAGGGCGACCGGTTGGAGGACGACTGGGTGCCGGGCGAGGACGGGCGCTCGCTGGACGACATCGAGGAGGAGGCGCGCAAGCGCGAGGCGGGCGCGCGCGCGGTCGTGCTCGAGATGATCGGCGACCTGCCCGAGGCCGACGCCAAGCCGCCGGCCGACATGCTGTTTGTGTGCAAGCTCAACCCGGTCACCACCGAGGAGGCGCGCCACTCATTGACTGGCACATGCTGCCCGCGTCTGGCGCGCACGCCGCGTGGTTTCGCAGATTCACAGGCGAGATAGCATGAGCGAGGTAGTCGGAAGTGTCACGTGTGAGTGTCAGGGGGTGTTTGGGACGGGCGTGCTTGCGCCTGCACACGGCCGCCGCGGGTCTGCTCTGTTTTATTATGAGATGACCTGGGCGCATGCCAGGCTCGAAGCACGGCCGAGAAGGGCAGGGAGCAGGCGCCGCGCGTGCGCCCCGGGGTGCGTGCCAATGCTGCTGCGAAGCCTGGATATAGGTTGCGCGCGCACCGCGGAGGCGCTCGGCACGATGTATTGCATGCAGAGACGGCGCATGCATGCGCCGCATGAAACGCGGCACTGCATGAGGTTGGGGCGCCTGCGCGGCAGGACCTGGAGATCATCTTCTCGCGCTTTGGCGCGGTCACCTCATGCGACATCATCCGCGACTTTAAGACCGGCGACTCGCTCAACTACGCGTTCATCGGCTTTGACAGCGAGCGTGCGTGCGAGGACGCGTACTTCAAGATGAACAACTGCCTCGTCGACGACCGCCGCATCAAGGCGCGCGCGCACCCGACCGCGCGCGCCAGGCACCCGGTCGGGGGCCCGCTGCTGCCGGCGCGCCCGCTGCGCCGCTGGCCGGCGCGCGCCTGACCCGCTGCGGCCGCGCAGGTGGACTTTTCGCAGTCGGTGCACCACCTGTGGAAGCAGTTCCGGCGCTTCGGGCGCGCGGGCGGCGCCGCGGAGGCGGCCGCCGCGGCGGACGCCGCCGGCGACAAGGGCCGCGGCGGCGGCGGCCCGCCCGGCAGCGGCCCGCCCGGCGGCGGCGCGCGGCGGCTAGAGCTCAAGCCCGGCGCGGGCGGGGTGATCGCAGGGCCGTTGACCTCGGGTGCGCCCGGGAGGCGGTGCCTGTGAGACAGGGTGTGGTTTGCGAGCGAGCCAACAGGCTGTCTCCACTGTCTGTGTGCGCCCCCGGCATGCGCCCCAGCTTTGTTGCCGTCGCTGCCACGCAGAACAGCTTGGCAGTCATGCCCCGCCCCAAGTTACCTCAACATGATAGGGCACGCTGCCTCAGCTACAGCACGCCCGTCGATGTGGCTCTTTCCCGCCCGGGGCGCGCCTGCGCCTCGCACGCAGAGTGTCGGGAACCGAACGCCTGCCGACCCCGTGCGCACGCGCGGCAGGCCGGCCCGGCGGCGTCGGCGGCAGGCACAGCCTGCTGCTGGATGACGACGAGCCGGACGCGCCGCAGCACGCCGCTGACGGCGGCGGGCGAGCGCCGCGCGCCGACGCCGGCCGCGACGCGAGCGGGACTGGGCGCAAGCGGGACCGCGCGCCTGAAGACAGCCGCGACAATGGCCGCCGCGACAGGGGCCGGGCCGCGGATGAGCGCTCACTTGGGCACGGCAGGGATGGAGAGAGGCATCGAGGTACCGAGGATGTGCATGCGGAGAGGGGGCGCCGGCATGAGGACAGAGGGGACCGGCACGGGGAGAGGGGCGCCAGGCATGGGGAGCGAGAGGCCGCGGGCGACCGCGACCGCCGGCGCGCCGGCGAGCGCGGCGACGGCCATCCAGAGGGGCGCCGAGAGCCCAACGCCGAGAGGCGTGCGCGATCGCGCGAGGAGGGCAGCCCAGGCAGGGGCCGGGAACGGCAGGGCAGGGGCGCGCCGGACAGTGGCCGGGAGGGGGACAGGCGGCACGAGGAGCATAGGAAGCACAAGGAGCACAAGAAGGAGCGGCGGGAGCATGGCGACCGAAAGCGGCGGCACGGTGATTGACGCCGCTCTGCTTGGTGGGTGTCGTGTGTGGCGCATGCGCTTGCCAGCAAGATGAGGTCATGTGTCGATACGGTCCTCGACACATTGCGCGCCATGCAGCCACAATCATCTTGAGCACGCAGCCAAAGAGCGCCAGGGCTGCATTGCCATGATGCTTCACGTCGTTTACATCATCCCAGCAGCGCTGGCGTGCCGGCTCAGGTACAGTCTACTGTGGCATGCGGCAGCCTGATGCTGCTCAGCAGAACTCCTGACTACCAGGCGGCTGGCCAGAGGACCATGCTCGCAGTGCAATGCAAAACCAATAGCTAAGCGGCCACCTGCGGTTGCTGCATAATGCACATCGAGCAGGCAGGTCCATGCGCATGCAAAGACCAGCCCGGCAGTGCGCCGTGCCGGCAAGCGCGCACTACTCGAGGGCCTCCTGACACTGGTTTCTGACGCGGCGGCAAGCCCTGCTGGCGCGCAGCTCCGGCGCCACGGCGCACTCCGAAATAACCCGTCCCACCAGGCTGCTTAACCTCTCAACAAACAAACTACCTCCTGCAGCAGTTCTTTGCACACCGCATCGCCCCGCTGGCCGACACGCGCTCCAAGGTGGGCGGCCGCATGGCGCTGTTGCGGAGGCTGCACCTGCCCGGCCCGCTCGAAGCCTGCCGAGAGCTGACCAGCAGGACCGCCGTGAGCGTCGGCTTCACGTCGCATCACGCGCAGGCCACCCGGCGCATGGGCGCGCCTGCCCTTGCGGGCGCGCGCGCCGCCAGGCCGTGCATATCACGGGAGGGGCGCAGTGAGCAGGCGGCCATGCGCCTGCAGGCAGCGGCCCCAGCCGGTCTGCGACTGCGCCGCGCCCGCCAGCGCCGCCGTGAAGCCCGCGCTGTACTCGATGCCCACCTGGCGCCCGCCGGCCAGCGCAGGTTGGCCCGGTAGACCGTCTTGCCCCTGCTGCAGGTCGGCGGCACATGCTGCCCACACACCCCGAGCCCACAGCCCCCGCCATATGCATGCACCGGGCTATTCAATGGAGTCGGGCACCAGGGGCGTGCAGTGGCGCACAGGCGCGCGCACACGGGCGCGCGGTCGGGCAGCACGCGTCAGCCATCCAGCCCACGCCGCCAAGCTCTGACACGGCTCGCATGCTTCCAAGAAAGGGCAGCTGCGAGGGCGCAGCAGGGGCGGGCGCGCGCGCCTCGGACTTTGCGTACTCGGCGCGGTCGTCGGCAAAGCTGTCGTCCGGGTGCGGGCCGCCCACGAGCGCGCCGCGCAGCACGTGCGGGTTGCGCCCCGGCGCGTGCAGCGCGGTGAAGTTGCACGGCGCCGGCGGCGGCGGGCACGACGCGCCGCGGTGGTGCGGCCGCGCGGGCGGCCGCCGGCCGTAGCCGACCACAAAGCTGCGCGGGCCGTCGCCCAGAATGTACCTGCCGCCAGGAGTGCCCCTAGCTTGCAGTGGCGTCAGGGACATTGGGCCAGGCCGTTGGCGCCCGGCGCCCACAGGCGCAGCTCCTTATGAAGCAATACATGCTTGTGTCTCGGGCTGGGATTGATTCGTGAGTGATACTCACCAGCCAAGGCATGCATCAGCGGGCTGGCTGTCGACCTGCCTGGGCTGCAAAGGTAGCCTCCGCATGGGGCAGGAGCCACCAGGCAGCTGATAGGAGCTTGGACTCTCTCGGGACACGACGCCGCGGCGGCGCGCACCGCAGCTGCGAGAGCGCCCAGCACTCGAGCGCGGGTGCGGCGGCCGGGTCGTGCTGCGCATACACAAGCGCCAGCAGCGCGCTGTTGGCTGCATTGCGCAGCGTGCCCCAGTCGTCCGCGTACGCAAGCCCGCGCCGCGTGTAGCGCACCTGCGCGGCGCGCCGCGCGTGTGCAGCGCCCGCGAGCGCGTCGGCGCGCTCCTGCCAGCGCAGAGGCTGATATACATGAGGCAGGACTGTGTTAAGCCCACCAACCGTGCCTGCAAGCGCGCCGGCGCGTCCTGCACCACCTGGTCGGCGCCCACTCCCGTGCGCCCGTGGCCGGCGACAGCGGGCTGCTGACATGGCGTGACCAGCCACGCGCGTGCGTGTGCGCAAGGTCGGTGGCGACGCGCTGCTGCCAGGGCAGCCAGGGGCGCGCGGGGTCGGAGGCCCTGCGGGCGCGCGCGCGCACCACGCGGCCCTGGCGCCAGCGCTCCAGGAAGTCGCGCACGCCCGCGGCGGCGGACGCGTCGCCCGACGCGCGCGCCAGCAGCATCTGGGCGTTCCACAGCATGTTGGCCCAGTTGGAGGCGAAGTACGTCCACCTGCGCGCGCGGCGGCCGCGGCCGCGCCTGAGGCAGCGGCCCCGCAGGCCTCAAACATCGGCAGCCCAGGGAGGCCCGATGGCACCTGGTGGAATGCATGCAGCTCCGCCGATCGGCCGCCCGCCACGCCCGCCCGCCCGCAAGTGAGCCGGGGCGCCCAGCAGGGCACTCCCTGTGCAGCGCTCCTCGACCCGTGCGCGGGCCGGGCCACCGGCGGCGGCGCACCGCTCCGGCTCCTCGCGCCGCGACTCGGCGAGCGCGGCGTGCGCGTCGCGCAGGTAGCCCGCCTCGCGCGTGGCCGTGTACAGCCAGCCGGCCGCCCAGGCCAGGTCGTCGCGGTACGCCTGCGCGCACGCGCGCGCGCTGGGCGGGAGCGCCGTGCTGCTGAGGCCGCCGTTGGCGCCTGGCCTGTACTCTCAACGCGGATCAGCCGCCCATGCAGGAGGAGCAAGGCGTGCGCGTGTATGCGCAATTTTTCAAGAAATCTCTGTGCTGCAGCGAGCAGACCGCGAGGCTGTGCTGCGCATTTGTCAATGGGTGGCAGCTTACGCGGCGCCTTGAGCGACGTCGGGCGGTTGGTAATGCCGGGTGTGAGGCAGCCTTGCTGTGACTTAAGTCCAGAAAGGTCCACCGCCAAGAGCATCTTCAGGGCGGACCGGCGAAGGGTACACGGCGCCCATGGCGGGCACGCTGGCCGCAAACGCGCCGCGGTGCGCGTCCGCAAACGCGTACAGCTGCCGCGAATGGCCCAGCGCGCGCGCGGCGTACCCCGGGTCCTCGCCCGCGAACACCTGTCGCCGGGGGCGGCAGGCCAAGTCCACCCACCTCGGCGTGCAGGACAACAGGTGCGGCGCATGCGTCCGGGCAGTAGGCCACATCACCGCGTATCACATGGCGGATGCGCAACCCCGCGGACGCAGGCGCAGCGCATTTCACGATCCCGTCCCCCAGGCACACTAGCTCGCGCCACGTGCGCACCGTGGCCGTAGCGGCGAGCGCGGCGGCCGCCTGCGCGGCCACGTCGGAGCCGGGGTGCGTCGCGTTGACAAGGAAGGCCGGCCGCCGCATGCCGCTGGCCGCGATATCCTCCGGGCGGCCCCAGTAGCTGTGATCCTCCTCCATGTCGCCCACCTGCGGCAGCACATGTTGCATTGGTTTACCTCCGCCGCACGCAGCTGTCCACTGCATGCGGCAGAGTAACCCTGCCGCATGCGGGCTGACGCGGCGTCCGCCGCCCGCCCAGCACGCGCCCTGCGGCAGGCAGCAGCGATATGGAGGAGTGGCGCGCGCGCCTGGCCTACAAACTCGTTGGGCGCGGTGTGGCAGGCCATCAGGTAGTCGGCCGCCCAGCGCAGGCTGGCATGCGCGCGGCCCGTCGCGCCAGCGCGCTCGTGGCCCTGCGCGCATCGCCACGCGCAGCGGAGCGCGTCGCGAGCGAGCATCCGCACGCAGGGCCGCGCCCGCTGTCACAGGGTTTGTGCAAAAATCTACAGCTGCAGCGCTTCATCATACGCGTGAGGGGTGTGCAACACGCAAGGGCTGCGGCGTGCCTGCGGAAACTCGAGGACGCCCCAGGCCATGAGCGAGGCGGCGATGCCGATCGAGAAGGACGTCTTCAGGTGGTCTGCGCAGCCACAAAGGCAACCAGGTAAGACTAGGAGCTACGTGTGTCTTGTGACATGCGGTCTAGGGTGTGCTCATGGCGCAGCGTGCCCTCGGCGTGGCACGCAGACAGCTGTGCGCCTGAGCTGCACGAACACACGCGTCCCCAGACACGCCTGTGATGCAAGGCTCCGCGCCACCCCTGAGCAGGTCGAACACAGAACCTGTGGCCGGTGCTGCAACGCAGTGCAAACAGGCCGACTGCACGCCGCCGGCGAGGGTTGCACTGCGCGCTGGCATGCCGGGCAGGGCTGCGGGCAGCTGCGGCCGCGCACCGCCCGCGTCGTACCAGCCGCCGGCCAGGGACGCGCCGCCTGGCGCGGCGTCGGCCAGCGCGGAGTCGCCGCGCCAGTCTGGGCCGCTGCTGGGCGGCAGCGCGCCCGAGCGCTGCGCCTCATAAAACTCATACGAGTGGTGCAGCACCTGCGGCGCGCGCGCCGCCAGGGGCGATGCAGCGAGCGCTGGCGCCAAACGCGCTGCCGCTGCCCCAAGACCTGACATGGCTGGGGGCCCCTGCGTGCGCATGTCCGCGCACTGCGCCGACACACAACAGAGACCCGGCTGCGCGACACGCCCACAGGCGCCGGGCACCGCAGCCGCGCCTCTCCCGGGGCGCTTTGGGGCAGCCGGCGGGCGCCCCTGCGCCCGCGGCTGCGAGCGCGCGGCGGCACACCTGGCCATAGTCGTACACGGCCGGAGCGAGCAGCAGCAGGCAGGCCAGCGCGGCCAGCAGGATGCCGCCCGTCAGCGCGGCGGCGCCGGCCGCCGCGCGCGCCAGCGAGCGCCCGCGCCCGACCCAGGTGTAGTGCGCCAGCAGGTAGGGGCCGATGCAGTTGTGCAGCGCCCACAGCACGCTCACCGCCAGCGCTGCACTCCTGCGCATGGCGGGGGGGTGTTGCGGCATGCGAAGCGCGCCGACAGCGTGCGGCACCATGGCCTGTGTGTCGGAGCGCTCTCAGTCTTCTGTGACCAGGTGATCAGCACGGCTGACGTGCCATGCTGGACAGCTGCGCATGTTCCATTCCGCATTCATCGTTCAAATCGTATTGAAGGATGAGAGCTCCACAGGGGGAGGGCGGTGCTGCAGCACGGGCCAGAAGCGCGGCGAGGCCGGGAGCGCACCGCTGGCCCTGCCATGCGAGGCGCCAGGCGCCGCCGGCCGCGGCGCCGGCCGACAGCAGCAGCACCAGCAGCGGCGCCCACAGGTCGCGCAGCGTCCCGCAGCTGATGTTGCGCACGACCAGGCCCGCGAAGCTGGCCGCCTGCGCCGCGGGGCTGCGTTTGAGAGCGCGCTCGGTCCGCAGGGCGCGGACCGCGCCGCGCGCCACGCGCCCGCGGGCCCGCGCCCCGAGCGGGAGGCGTGCCGCGCGCGCGGGGGCTGAGCATGGCGCATGGCAGCGGGCGCAGCATATAGGGTATAGGGTAAGGTGGGGGGGGGGCCAGGGTAGGGGTTAGGTCCAGCGCCCGCGCCTGCGAGGAGGCGGCGGACCCACCGCCCGCCAGCTCCAGGTTCCAGCCGGGGCGCACGCCGCCGGTCAGCTGCTTCTGCAGCTCCGGCATGGCGATGCTGCTCGTGCGCGACACGGACCCGCCCAGCGAGCGCGGCGGCGACGGCGGCGGCGGCGCGCCGCCGCGCGGCGACGCGGGCAGGCTGCGCGTGGCCGCCGGCGCGCCGGGCGCGGCCTCGCGCGCGGCGGCCGCCGCCGCCCACACCGCGCTGAAGCGGTGCTCCAGCAGGTGCCGCTCGAAGGTGGGCTTGGCGGCCGCGGCGGCCGGCGACTCGTGCGCCTGGGTGGGCGTGCCCGGCGCGGGCGTGCGGTCGGCGCTGGGCGCGCAGGAGTCGGGCGCGAGCGCGCCGTCAAAGCCGCGCGGCGTGCCCGCGCCGCGCGGCGTGCCGGTGAGCACGCCCGTCTTGATGGTCGTCTTGAAGCGGCCCTTGGACTTGAGCCCGGCCGCCCACAGGCCGGTGTTCCAGACGGCCTTGGCGTACGTGAACCACAGCACGTGCGTGGCCACCGAGCCGAACCAGAGCGCGCGCAGCAGGCTCCGCGAGCGGCAGTGGTAGACGACTGCGCGCCGCCCGCCTGGCGCCTCATCACACGCAGGATGTGCCGCATTTGGAGCGCGCACTAAAATGCCAAAGCTTACTTTTCGGCTGCACACCAGGCTGCACATGTTTGCGTGGCGGAACTTGCATGCCGTGGGTCTAGCAGAAGGAATATTTGCGTACTGGCTTAGCGAGGGCAGGTGTGTCGACATCCAGGCAGGGCTCAGCACCGCACGCTGGCCATGCAGCCCGCACGCACCGGCGTGCTGCGCCAAGAAGTAGGGCACGGCGACCGCGGCCAGCTGCGGCGTGAGCGCGAGCGGCAGCACGCCCGCGGCGACCGCGACCACGGGCACCGCCGCGAACAGCGGCGTGGTGACAGCCGCCGCGACGTAGGACAGCGTGCCGGCGGCGAACAGCACGCGCAGCCGCGGCGGCAGCCCGCGCGCCAGCAGCGGGCAGTCGCGGCTCAGGAACGCCTGCGCGCCCGTCGCGATGATTGTCAGAACAGGGCCCTAACCCTAACCTAACGAGCGGCGCTACCAATATCCGCCGTGTGCCGCCGGCATGCTGCAGCGCTTCCGCTGCCAGCCTCCTGTTGTTAGCACGCCCAGGAGTCTGCGATGCCTGCAGCAGCAACTGCGCGCCGTGCGCTGCAGACGAACTCTGCTGCGTGAGCCAAAATTTGCCGCTCTTTTCTTCTGAGGACATGGTTCAGGGTGTCGATGAGCGCCACAGCATCAGACAGCGGCAGGGGCCGAGGCACTGACTGGGGGCGGCCAGCACACCTGCATGTGCCCCTTGCACCAGCGGGAGCGCTGCCGGAAGATCGCGCCCTCCTCCGGCGCCTCGCCTGCGGCCGCACGCGCATGCGGGGTCAGCATCCCCACACCCCCGCACTGCCCGGCCGTGCCTCTGGACGCCGCTGCAGCCAAAGTGTAACATCGCCACACGCAACCAGGCCAGCACGCTGCCAGCCACGCGCACACCGCTGCCTGCACGCGGCGCCGGCAGAGCCGGCAGTTGCAGCATAGCATCGGGGGCGCCACCAGTGGCCAGGTACGCAGGCAGGTAGCGCAGCCCGTAGCCGGCCTTGTTGAGCTCCATGCCCAGCGCGTAGTCTTCGGTGATGGTGCGGCTCGGGAAGCCGCCCACCTCCTGCGCCCACACGCGGTGCGCTCGGCGTGCTGCCCGCTGGTCGACGGTGCGCTCAGATACCGAGCATGCCGCCTCATGAAGAGGGTGCTGGGTGTCAAGACAAAGTGCCGGGGGGCGCTGCAAAGGACCAGCGTGGCAAAAGGCGTGGGCAGCGCACCATGAGCGCGCCAGCGCGCAGCAGGAGGTTGGAGCCGGTGCAGACGGCCATGCCCCAGGCGGCCAGGCCGGGAATGAGGACCTCCCAGAAGTGGCGGTTGGAGTGGTTAAAGACGTCCGCGTCCTCCGCCACGTTGCCAAAGCGCTGCGGCGTCAGCACCTGCGTTTCGGCGCGCCGCTGCGCTCGCCCCTGCCCCTGGCTGCGAGCCCGCCTCTGGCCCAGGCTGCGAGCCCGGGACGCTGGCGGCGCGCCGGGCGGCCGAGCAAGCGCGCGCTGCGCGCAGGCGCGCCGCAGCGCTGCCGCGTGCGGCCGCTGACACGGACGCACGCTCGGTGCATGCACGCGGCCTGCGCCTCAGGCGGGGCGCCGGGGCGCACCAGGGCGATGTCGGGCGACTCGCGCAGGAGCGGCAGCGTCTGCAGGAAGAAGTCCGCTTCGCACACCTGCGCGCCGTCCGCGCGCCATGGTCGCGTCACCACTGTGCTGCGATAGGCACGCTCGCAATCACCAGTGGGTCACTGCCGCATGTGGCTGCAGCACTGGCTCAACAGCCATCCACCCGGTGTGCCCAGCGCAGAGAGCGGGCGGCGCGCCTGGTCGCAGTCAAACACGGCGACCACCTCGCCCGGCGCGACGGGCGCGCCGCGCGGGTACATCAAGCGCAGCGCATGGTTCAGGTTGCCCGCCTTGCCGTTCACCTCGTCTGCGCACGCGCCCGACCTCAGGCGCACGCAGGCAAGCCCGGCATGCCGCCGCGGCTGCCAGGGCACTGACAGACACGCCTGCTCTGCATGTCGTCGAGCGTGCGGAGTGAACTGCTCTGCATCCCGTGGCGGCCAGACAGACGGGATCGCCGGGCGACTTCGCAACGGCACGCATCTGACCAGGATACCCAGCTCACGCTCGCAAGCTCCCACCCGCTGAACGCAGCAGCAGCACCCTGCAGTCTGCAGCGCACCCTTGGAGCGCTTTCGCCCGGCCACATAGCGCACGCGCGCGCCCGCGCCCAGGCCCGCCACCCAGGCAGCCTTGTCTGCATCCTTGCCGTCATCCAGCAGCCACACCGTCTTGGAGCAGCCCTCCGGCACCTACGGGAGCACCACCAGCCAGCTGGCGGCTCCCAATGATCAGCGCACAACAGAGCCCCAGCCGTGTGCCGCATATTTGCCGCTCTCCAGGCCACAGCTGCGGGATGGTCATAGCGTAAACCTCCACTAAAAAAAAAGAGAGACCAAGGCGGCGTACTGTCGGCAACGGCCTCGACCGGCGGCCTTCCCTTCCCCTTCCCTAAAGGGAAAGGGGATGGGGATAAGAAACAGCTTCGCTGATGATGACGATCATCAATCATGCAAAGGACTTTGGCCTTCACCAGCAGCACCGCGCTGCCCCGCATCACCCAGGGCCCCCCGCAGCTGGCGGGCCAGGGCGTGGCCGCACCGGCGCGACGTGCGCAGCCCACACCGACTCGGCCACGATGTCCAGCGCCTCTGTGTAGCACGGCACCAGCACCTGCGCGCCCGCCGGCTCACCACCCACCAGCGCGCAACACTCGCAACACTCGCTGGTGGCCGCCAGCTCAGCGGGACCACATGAGTGGCAACCCACTGGTCCCCCCAGCAAGCTTGACGCGCCGCTCCTACAACAGCAGTGGCACAGGTCCGTGCCAGGCACCAGCGGGCGAGCTGACACCATACCATGCAAGCGTGCCGGCGCCGGCTACTGTGCTCAAAATGCCACAGAGTATGCCTGCATGGAACGGCACACAGGGCCGCGCGCGCGCCTGCACGTGACACGGCGGCTGTGCAGGCTCGCCCGGCGGCTGCGCGCTGGGCGGCAGCGCGCGACGGACGATGCACAGGCCGTACAGCATGACCGAGCTGGCCCCCAGAGCCTCGCCCGCCAGCACCAGCACGCCGTACCTGCGCCAGCAAGCCGCCAAGGGGTCGCACGCTGAGCAAAAGAAGCCGTCACTGTCACCACACGTCGTCGCTTGATGGGCAGGGTAGTGGCCTTGGAGGCACGCAGCTCCATTGCTGCGCGCTGAGCTGTCTGACGGCTTGCTCAACGCCATACCATACACAAATGGCGCTCACTTGCTGCCGGTATTCGCATGCCTTGCAGGCGCATGCCTGCAAATGCATGAGCGGGCGGTGCAACTCAGCGGGCACACGCAGGAGCTACCGCCGGTCATGGCCTTTGCTCCTGCGCCGCGGGCGCCAGCGCGGCAGGCCGGCCGAGGCCGCGCACCAGGTGTAGGGGCCCATGGCGGCCACGCCGTGAGCGCGCACCCAGAAGTACGCGGCCGCCGCGGCCAGGAACGCCGCATAGGCCGCCGCGCCCCGCGCGTCCCATTCGCTCGGCGGGAGCGGCACGCCGCGCCCCCGACCGTGCGCTCTTCGGTCACAGGCAGGGTCACTGGCAGCCGCGGGCTTTGGCACAGACGGCGCTGTCTCCGCCCGCATGGCCTGCGGCGGACGTGCCCGGCGTCTGAGCGGCAACCATGCCAGCTTTATCAGACTTGCAATGCATCTTCTCGCATGCCTGGGAAGGTGACAGACAGTGTGAATTTGTTGCAAGAGGGACTGCCTGTCTCGCCTTTTGCAGGAGACGCCCCTGACTGCACCTGTACGACATATCACAAGGGGGATGGGAGCCTCCACAGCCGCTGAGGGCAGGCCAACAGTCCAAGGAGGAGTCGCTGCAGGTCAGCCCCAGCGCACCTCCTCGGCAAAGCGGCTGCTGCCCCGGCTTGGCCGCCGAGTGCGCACGCGCAGGCTCGGCGCGCCCGCGGCGTCCATCGCAGGCTTTCAGGGGGTCACCGCGCCGCGCAAGGCTGCAGCAGTGGCCGTCCAGCGCGGCGGGTACGCAGCCATCGTTGTCGCATGCGCTGGCGTTTTCAAAGAGGCGCAGCGCCCAGGCGCCACCCGGCCAGCTCAAGGCAGCTGCATCCTGGACGAACGCCAAGGCCAGAAGTGCACGCCCGCAACTCCTGCCTCGGCCTGCCAGTATGGCAGGCCCTCAGGAGCATAGTGTGCCTGCTGCTCACGCTGCTGTGCAGCGATGCCTGGTAGTACGCGCCCTCCCACGAGGGAAATCGAGGACAGTTGGCAACAGATCGCCACCAAGATGAGGCCCAGCGCTCTACAGGAGACGCATAAGAGCCCAGCCGCTTCAAGCAGACAGGCGCCTGACAGGTGCAAGTTGGAGCGCGCACCGAGCAGCTGGCTGCAAGCCTAGGGCAGGCTCGCTGAGCGTGCGCAGGCGTGTGGAAGCCTTATGCCAACTTGCCGCAGCCAATGCCTGTATATGCTGTGCCGGCGCTGTGCACCACTTGGAGTGTTCTGAGCTTGGCCAGTGCCTGCAGCGTCCCTGAGTACCCTCAGGCGCTCTGTTGCTGCCCCTTGTTCACCTGCAGTGTTCCTGTCTCTTGTGTGCTGAAGTAGCGGGGGACGAGACTGTGTTATTGGACAATCAGAGAGGGTTTGTGAGGCTGAGCAGTGACAAGAAGAACAGTGAAGCGTGCTGTGCTGACCATTTCACTGAACTGATGGGTGAGGTGCTGAAATGATTAGCACTGTCTGATGCACAGGCCTGCCGATTTAGCAATGATGCTTACTACCTGAATGGAAGCAGCACCTGCATGCGCCTGCAGACTGGTTCCCTTGACACCCCGTCGGGGTGACCCCGCAGAAGCTCATGGCGAAACATTATGCTGTGCATGCGGGGCAATCATGATGTGCCATGCCTTTGCGCGCACCCTGGCCAGGTCTGCCCCGGCTGCATCCAAGCCCCAGTCAAACCTGAGGGCCTACATGTGTTGGGACATGTGCTCTGGCCACAGAAGGCGGCCGACCAGTGGGTACATGTGCCGGAACAGCCCAGGCCTCCGCTCCATGCAGCCGCCCAGCACACGGCTGCAGCCGTAAAATTGGGTTGCGGTTGCGACTGCGGGCTGCTCGGCACCCAGGAGACGCCGGGCGCAGAGCTGCTGCCGAGCAGCCAGAGGCGTTCTTGAGCCATGAAGCGGGGCTGTGCAGGCAGAGAAGCGACTGCCTCGCCGGGCAAGGAAAGCGCCCCTCTGGTGCGGCCGCCGGGGGCCCAGCGCAGGTCAGGCGCGCCGCGCGCCCACGCTGCGCGACAGCGCCTCCTCCGCGCGCAGCTGCTCGGCGAAGCCGTCCAGGCGGCGCTGCAGCTCGGCGATGCCGGCGGCCTTGCGCGCCAGGATCGCGCCCAGCCGGTCGACGTACACGTCGATGGCGCTGCCCGGCTGGTCCACCTGCGCCGCGCGCGCCGGGCTTCGGCGGCGCCCTGCTCGACCCTCTCGGGTCACTGCATCCCCGCCCTTCCACACGCTGGTGGCAGGCGTTTTGAGTGCGGAGCGCGGCAGGGTGGACAGCGCGGGGCTCCCTGCAGGCCTGTTTGGGCGAGCTCACGGCATGCGGGCATGCCGTCCTGCACCGCCTGACATGCGACGAGGGAACGTCAGCACTCGCGGCGAAGTGGCTCCGCTGCCGTGCAACCGCACGAGGCCGCGCGGCCGGCAGGCCGCCGCGCGGCATGCCGGCCGGCCGGGGCGCGACCCGGCCGAGAGGACGGCGCGCCGGACACGCACCTCGCCCAGCAGGTTCATCTCCTGGCGCACGATGGCCATGGTGTCCTCGATCTGGCTGCGGTGCGCGGCGATGAGCGCGTCCTCCTCCTCCAGGATCCTGCGCGCGTGCGCGCCCCGCAGGCTCAGGCGCCCGCCGAGCACGTGCCGGCGTGCATGCCGCCCGCTCCGCAGCCAGCCCAGCCTGGCGGCTCTGCTGCGGGTGTCATGGTCGAAGCTCCGCACCCTGTCCGTGCATGCCCGCCTCTCCCGCAGGCACCGGGTCGGCAATGCCCCGCACGACACAACGTGCGCTCATGGGCGCCCAGCGCAGCGTGCGTAGCTTTCACCACAGTAGGCAGGGACGGCGGCCGGGCTTGATGCGGCGCAGCCAGGGTGGCTGAGCACGCGCCCGCTCGCGCGCCCGGGGGGCCCGCACCGCTCCACCAGCTCGTCGCGCTCGTACAGCAGCGCGCCGGCCTCCTCGCCCGCGTCGTCGTAGTACGAGGGCCGGCCGCCGCCGCCACCGCCCTCGCCGCTGGCTGAGCGCCGCCAGCCGCCATCGTCCGTGGTGGTCCGCCGCGCGCCCGCGGCGCGCCCCGCGCGCGGCGGCGACGCCTGCCGCGCCCTGCGCGCGGCGCGCTGCGGCCTTGGGCACGAGAGCGCGGGCTTGCCGGCCGGACGCGCGCAGCGCCCCCAACTGGCCACTGCCATCTGCGGACGGTCAGGATGCTTGCCAAAGGTGCACGACGCCGCACACCCAGCGGCAAGCTGCAAACAGCTGCGAGGAGGGCGCGCAGCACCGCGCGGAGGGCCTCTGGCGGCACGCACTCGAAGGAGCGCTGCGAGACGGAGCGCGCGGCGGGCGCCGGCGAGCGGCGGCCCTCGCGCGAGGGCTGTGGCGGCGACGGCGGCGCGCGCTGCGGCAGCGACTGGCCCGGCGACGGCGGCGACGGCGCGCGCAGCGGCGACGGCGCGCGCGCGCCGCGCGTCGGCGACGCGGCGCGCGCGGACGCCACACCAAACGGCTGCACCTGCGCGCGCGCGCGGGCGCGGCTGCAGCGGCGGCGGGCGCGGCTGCAGCATCGGCGCTCGCGCAGGTGGGGCAGCCGGGGGTGCTGATGCCGCCGCCAGAGAGGAGCAGACACACTGGAGGGGAGCAGGGTTGTGGGGACTTGCAGCGCAGAGCTGCGGGGTCATGGGGTACAAAGCGCGCGCCCGCGGGTCGGGCATGGCGGCGGCGCCCGACGCGCGCGGCGGCGGCGGCGGCGCAGCGGCAGGCTCCGGCGCGGCGGGGAACTGGTACGCCGAGCCCGAGTCGCCGATCGGCCCCGGCGTGACGCTGCCCGGCAGCCGCGCGCCGCGCTCTTTGCGCAGCTCCTTCACACGGTCCGCGTACCTGCCGCAGTGGCGCGTCGGCCTGAGACCTTGTGACGTCTCCTCGTAAGCGCGCTTCACAAGGCGCACCTGCTGTCAAATCGCGGATTCAACCGCATCCGCCAACAGCCGCAGTGACCCCACGCATAGGGCAGGCCCGCTTTATCGTGATTTAACACACGCCCCATGGGGCCATGGCGGGCGTGCAGGGCATGGCCGGGCGGGCCGGGCGGGCGGCGCGCCGCAGCGTGTTCAGCGTGTGCTCGCAGCAGGCCGACGAGGGCGACACGTTGGCGATCATCACCGTGCGCGCCTGCTCGCCCACGAACGAGTCGCGCAGTACCTGCGCGCGGCCGCGCCGCGCCTCGCCGCCGGCGCCGTGCAGGGGCTGCAGCGCCCGTGGCGCGGCCCAGGAGCAGCCGCGCGGCGCCGGGCGCGGGGGCGGCACCTCGGTGAGCTTGGAGCCGCGGAAGGGCACATGGCGCGCGACGCTGTCCAGCGCGCGGATGCACTCCTTGAGCGCCAGCAGGCTCTTGTTGATCTCGGCGCCCTCCAACCGCGTCTGCCTGCGCGCGCGCGCGCGCAGCCCGGCCTCGGCGCAGCACCCCGGGCTCACGCGGCGCCGTGCTGGTCACTCACCGCCGCCGCGCACACCCGCGACCTGTGCCTGCCGGCTGTGCAGACACGAGCTCCCGTCCCTGAGCATGTGAGAGCACGGGTGGGTATGCTCACATCGTCCAGACCCACTAGCAGCGGGAACGCAGCCCAGCATCTGCCGCAGGGCTGGCGCCCGGGAGGGCGCGCGCCGGTCGTTCTCGTACGTGTCGGCGCCGCGCTCGCTGCCGGCCAGGTCGATGAACGTGATCTTGCCGATCTGGCGCCCGCCCTCGCCCTCGCCCCGGCGCTTCAGCGCAAACTGCGCGCATGTAGAGCCGGCAGCCTTGAGCGGCAGCCGCCCAGCAAGCACCGCGCATTGTCGTGACCGAGCGCTGCACCCGCGCGGCCCTGGTGTTGGAACCGGCCCGCTGAGCGGCACGGCGGCGGGCACTGCTCGCGGTGCCGCTGCGCCCGACAAGCCCTGCATGCGATGCCCGCACCTTGGGTGTAGTGGCGGCGCTGCCCATGCATAAACCCCCGGTGCCGCTTCGGGTCTGGCAGGACGTGCGCGCGCGGGGCGGCGCGGCCGCACCTGCATGATGGAGTGCGAGCGCGAGGAGTCTGAGTTGGCGCCCGTGCTGCCGGTGCTGCGCGCGGCGTTGGAGTGGTCCACCAGCTGCTGGATGGTCGTCACGCGCGCCACCTCCACCTGCCGGCCAGCCGCGTGATAGGGTAAGCTAGGGTCATTGGGCGCCCGCTGTGTGCGCGGCCCTGCGCGGGCCGCTTCGCCAGCCGCGCTCCGCATCGGCGCCGGCTCCCGCGGGCAATTGGCGCGCGGCGCCCTGCACGCTCGCATGACTCGACGCGCTCACCAGCCATGCGCGGCCTGCGGTGCGGCGACCCCGACGCTGCAGCAGCGCGGGGCGGCGGAGCTGTGGCCGGCAGGCTGCATGGCAGGGCTTCATCGGCGCCCGGCGCGGGCCCAGCACCTCCTTCAGGCCGACGATGCAGACGCGCTTGCGGCCGTCCTCACGCATCTCCAGCCGCGCGCGCCTGGCGCGCGCGGGCGGGCGGCTCAGCGCACTGGGCGCGCGTGTCCGGGCGCGCATTCGCACACGCCAGCGCAGGGCACGCTCGCTTTGAAGCTTGACTTGCGCAGGCAGCCTGTACCTCGGCATGCCACATACAGCTACATCTCAGTTCATCAGTTCATTCTCACCTTATGTCTCAGGAGCAATTTTTACTCGAGGCAGGGCGCGGGGGCGGCGGGGCGAGGCGCGTGCGCCCGCAGCAGCGGGCGCGGGCCCCCGCGCGCACCCGTTTAGCAGGTCGTACAGCTTGCCGCCGTAGATCTCGAAGCACGACACCCAGAGCGCCAGGTCGGCGAACTGGCGGTCCTCCAGCAGCGCGAGCATGTCGGCCGCCGCACGCAGCGGCAGCGGCTGCATCGTGTACGTCTTGCCGCTGCCTGCGCCCATGCGCCACAGCATCTAGAAAGCTTCGGCGTAAATACTTTGTGGTGACAGCGCTGCATGGGGTCCCGAGAGCTCCAGCAGAGCTCTGCCGGGCGGGCGGCGCGTCCGCGCCGCAGGGCAGGGCGCGCACGCGCGCCCATGCGCCAGCGGCAGCGCGGCGGCCGGGCGGCGGGGGCTGTATAGGGCGGCGCCCTACCATACCCTACCATTAACCTACCTTTACGCACCTGTCTGCCCGTACGCGAAGCAGGTGGCCTTGCCGGCCTTGAAGATGGTGGCCACCAGTGGCTGAACCGTGGAGCGGTACACCGCGTCGTTGGACACCGCGGCGTCCAGCGCGTCGTCGAACGAGAAGCAGTGCCGCTCCACGTAGCGCGTCAGGTCCACCTGCGCCCCCGCGGTAGGGGGTATGGGTGTAGGGTTGAGCGTAGGGCACACGCACGTCAGGTGTGACGTGCGCCCCACGGTCACCGGTGCGACGTGCGCGCACGCGCTTGCTTGGAACGTGTGGGAGGTGCGGGGGCACGGACGTTTGCAGCAGCTGCCATGTGTGCGGGAGCGCTCGCCTTGCGTTGAAGCTCATGCAGGCGCGCCGGGCAGCTGGCTGCTGCCACATGCCAACAGACGCACGTCGCCTGGAGGTCCGTGCCTTGCGCCAGGGGAGGCGCTGAGGCGCGCTTGCGCCGGGAGGGAGGGCTGCAGCAGCAGCCGGTCGCCGCCGGGCACGGCGCCGCCGACGGCGCGGCGCGGGCGCACCTTGGCGCGCGGCTCATTGACCACCAGGCGCGCCTCGCCCATGTCCACCTCCACCGCGTCCTCCTCGCCCCGCTCCACCTCCTGGCGCTCGCCGGCGTGCCCATCCGTCAGCGGGCGCCGGTTTGTAGAGATCCCCAAAGGGCGGGCCAGTTCGCCGCCCGATCCTCTCGGCACACCCCCCTCCGCCTGCACTCCTCCCCTCCTGCGCCCTGCAGCAGTGACCGGTGACACAGCTCTATGCATGGCCGGCACGCAAGTGAAGGTACACCGTTTCTCATTGCAGTCCTCTGAGGTGCAGGGCCGCCGCGGGGGCCTGCGCGCCTTCTGGTTGAGCGGGCGCTTGCGGACCACCACGCGGATCTTCGGCGGGTCGCTGCGCTCCACAAACTCAGCGGCCGCGGACTGCGCGGGCGTCTGCGCGTAGGCCTCTGCGTCGTGCCAGGCGCCCGCGGCCGCCTGCGCCCCGCCGGCGGCCGGCGCGTGGCTGTACCCGTGCGGCGCGGCGTCCTGCGTGTGCGCCGCAGCGGTCAGTGCGGCAGCCACCCGAGTCGCGCCGCGCAAATCTCTCTAATACCTCCACAGCCGCGTACGGCCAAGCGCAGGTAGCCGCACGGGCAAGCCAGAAGAGGGGGCTGCTGGCGTGCACCCTCCTGAAAGTACAGTGCAAGATGGCTAACAGGCGCGCGCCTGGAAGAAGTCGATGCTGGCGTCCTCCAGGTCCAGCAGCGCCGCATCGCCGTCCAGGGCCTGGGCGCGCTGCCGCGCCTCCAGGCTGCTGGCGCACACGGCCTGCAGCGCTGCGCTGTGCGGCAGCGACTTGCGCGGCGGACTGGCGGCCGGGTCGCAGCTGTTGGCCTTCTTTATGACGCGGAACAGCTTCTGCTTGTCCTGCATGGCGGTCACGCCAAAAGCGGCGTACTCCTGCACGGGCGCGGCGCCGATCAGGCCCGCGCGCCAAAGCAGTTACATGGGCGCCGCGGCCGGGGCGCGGTAGCCCGGCCCGCCGCGGGAGCGCAGCGGGCCCAGCGGGCGGGCGCCACCTGCATTAGCAGGCTCCTGAAGCGCTCCTCACCCACGCCTGCAAACGCCGTGGCATGATGCTGCAGGCCGCCCTCGCAGAGCAGGTACTCCACGTACGACACAAGCATGTTCTGGCGGCCTACCAGTGCACCAGCCAGAGGTGCATGCTGCCCAATGCGGCTCTGCGCGGTGCACGCCTGCCGCACGCCTGCGCGCACCTGTTTTCAGATGGGTTGCGCACCGAGCGGCAGCAGGCCTGGCACGATCGAGCCCGCTGCTTTGCATCAGACTTCACTCAAACTTGTATCTCGACCCTGCATAACCTGCCGGGTGTCGCAAGGCCCTGGCTCGCCGAGTCTGTTGTTGTCCTTTCAAAGTTCCTTTTTGTGCGTGCGTCCATCCGTGCCAGCCTCCAGTGTACCTGTGCTCGCTGAGGGAAGCTGTTCCTAGCGACACCAGAGTTTTGGACTTGACCTGCAAGAAGCATGCAGGGGCATGTGGCTGTCCGCTTGATGGCCAGCATACATACTGCACAGTAAACCACCAGTCAGAATACAACACGATTTTGCACTGCAGGTGCGGGCTTGTGGTGGAGCACGCTTGAGCATTCCCGCCCAATCCTGCCTTCATGTTGCAGACGACTGGCCTGACGCCTCCCGCCCCATGTCGCCGCAGGCCCTTGGTGCTCTGCACGAGTCACAGCAGGTCTGGCTGGCTGCTGAGTGCTGGGGCGAGGCTGCGCGCGCCCGGCCAGGCGGCGGCTTGCATGAGCCGCCCGCCGGCCAGTGCGCCGACTGCAATGGCGGTTGAGAATGACGCGGCCCCCGCCGCGCCTGCCGCCAACAGCGCCCTGGCGCAGGACAGCAACACGGCGGCCGACTACTACAACTTGAGCTACAGCCACTGTGCGGCGCCCCTGTGATAATGAGCAAGAGGGGTGCAGCGTACCTCTGCCACACTGCCCTGGCGTCTCCGCTTGCTCAGGAATGCACAAGTAAGGCACACGTTGCCATGGGATACTGGAATTCTGGCTGTGCTGTTGTTGCGCTCATGGACCGCGCAAGTGCGCCAAGCGTTGCGTGCGAGGCTCGTGTAGTGCGTAGTGCTCAGAGAACAACGCTTGACGCACAGAATGCCTCAGCGTGCTAACAGGGGGACAGCAGAGTCGGCTTGTTCATACAGGCTCTGCCGCCCTGGACAACAGAGCTTGAGCGGGCGGCGCGGCGCCCAGGGGGCATCCATGAGGAGATGCTAAAGGACTCCGTGCGGACGCGGAGCTACCAGCAGGCCATCATGCGCAACGCGTTCCTATTCAAGGACCGCATAGTGCTTGACGTCGGCTGCGGCACCGGCATCCTCTCGCTCTTTGCTGCCAAGGCGCGCGCCCGGCTCCAGCATGCCACATGCAGCTGCCTTCTGGCCGTGCATGGAGGCAGAGCGGCCCACATCTGTATGCATGTGCGCCCGTGTCCATCCCAATCGCATGATGGAGCCCTTCATGCCACAGGGAGCCTTTTTACCTGTTTACCGTCTGGCGGGTACGAATAGACACCACCGTACAAGTCTTATGCACTTGCAGTTGTGGGCCCTTGTTAGCAGACATCTACAGGGGGCCGGCGGTGCGCAGGCGGGCGCCGCGCACGTGTACGCGGTGGAGATGTCGGGCATCGCCGAGCAGGCGCGCCAGATCGTGGCGGACAATGGCTACAGCGACCGCATCACACTGCTGCAGGCCAAGGTCGAGGAGATCACGCTGCCCGTCGACAAGGCGCGCCTGGCGCCCGGGCTCCCGGGCTCGGCGGGGCGTGACAGGGTAGGGTAAGATCAGGTTTGCATGCCCATGCGGACATGGGTGCACAGGGTGCTATGGCGGAGCCGCTTCCAGGCAGCGCTCTGCTCCGCCCCGCTCCGCACCGGCCTGCTGCGCGCGGCGCGCGCGAGCACCCTTGCCCGGCTCCTGCCACGCTGGCTGAGCACGCTGCGGAGCCGGATGGAGTGCCGGCGCGCCGCCGGCGGCCGCGCGGGCCGCGCGGCGGGGGCCGTGCGACGCGCCCGGCGCCGTGTGCGCTCGTGCGGGCTGAAGGGCTTCAAGGCGGAGGCAGGTGGACATCATCATCTCAGAGTGGATGGGCTACTTCCTGATGTACGAGGCCAGCGCCGTGAGAGCTCAAATCGGGCCGGGCGGGGCCAGGTGGACATCATCATCTCGGAGTGGATGGGCTACTTCCTGATGTATGAGTCCATGCTGGACACGGTGCTGTATGCGCGCGACAAGTGGCTGCGCCCGGGTGGCCTGCTGCTGCCGGACCGTTGCACTCTCAGCCTGGTGGCCATCGAGGACGCGGAGTACAGGCGCGGCGCCCCCCAACCGTACCCTAACTGGAGGGGCGGCACACGCCGAGGTCCAGCATTGGCACGCTCTTGCGAGCCTCGGTCTCGCTGTCGGGCGCACGCGTCATCGGCGAGCGCGCGACGGGCTTTGGCCGTACCTTGGAGGGCATGCTGCCCAGCATTTTGTAGGCGGGAGGCTGGCCCAGGCTCAAGCGCTGCTGCGTGGCAGCACGCGCCCGGCTCAGGGCAGCGATCGCGGCCTTGACAGGGCCGCAGGCGACCCCTGAGCCCGGCCGGCCGGCGGGCCGCAGGCACGAGAAGATAGACTTCTGGGACAACGTGTACGGCTTTGACATGCGCTGTATCAAGGCGCTCGCGATGCAGGAGCCGCTGGTGGACACGGTGGACCCGGACCAGGCGCGCGCGCGGCCGCCAGGGCCCCGCTGCCAGCCCGCCCCGCATGGGGCGCGCTCGTGCACTGGGGAGGGGCCAGCGGTGCTCGTCGAGTGTTGAGGCTTGCGAAGGAGCATCTACACCAGACCGCTCCGTTGCAAACATATCCGGCAGTGCTTGCGGGCGGGCGCACGCTGGGTTCGGCCCGCCCCGGATGCCCAGGGCCTGACGCGGGTCTGCGACGGGCGGCGCCCCCGTTGCATGGTGTTGTCGCCGCAGCGCGCGGCTACACATGTGCTCGTGCTCAGAGCCAGGGGAACAAGAGCTCGACATGCGCCCTGCCGACCGCGCAGGTGCTGTCGCATCCGTGCCTGATTGGCACCTTCGACCTCAATACCATGTCGAAGGCTGACGCTGCCTTCTCGGTGCGCGCCCGCCCGGCTCGCGGCTGCGCCGGCCGCGCGCCGCGTCCGCTGCTGCCTGGTGCGCGCCGCGGCGCTAGCACGCAGGGGCGTGCCGCGGCGCAGGCGCCCTTCAAGTTGGTGGCGACGCGGAACGACTACGTGCACGCGCTCGTGGCGTACTTTGATGTCTTTTTCACCGCGTGCCACAAGCCCATCTCCTTCTCCACGTCGCCCACGTGCGGAGCTAGATTAACGGGGGGAGATATGGCGGCCTGGAATTATCACTGTTCTTGCAAACATTTGGCAGACGAAAGTGTACCCTCGCGCTGCCTGGCGGCGCCCTGCGCCCGCGCCCGCCGCGCCGCGCGCGTCGCGCGCGCGGCCGGCGGGCCCCGGGGGCGGCGGAGCGGCGGGCCGGGCCCGTGCGGCCTCGGCACGCAGCGGCTGCTCTGCACAGGCGGTGGGCCTGAGGCGCGGGGCTGCTGGGAGGCGGGCGACGTGCCCGCGTAGGGCTAACCCTACCCCCTGTCGCTGGGCGGCGCGCAGGTGCCGGACGACGCACTGGAAGCAGACGGTGCTGTACCTGGAGGACACGCTGGTCATCTGCCAGGGCGAGACGATCACCGGTGCGCGCCCGCCGGGACCCCTGCTTGCCGCGGCGCGCGCGGGCCTGCCCCGAGAGGGGCGGGCGGCATGCGGCAGCGGCGTGCGCTGAGGCACCCGAGCTGCTTGGATCAGCGCCAAAAAGTCATGCGGTGCGTGTGCCAGGTTGCAGACTGATTGAAAGTGATGCAGTGCGCCTGTGTGCCTGCATGGCATGTTCCCTGCTGCTTGCGCTGCCGCGCCCGCGCCAGAGGATGAGACCTTGGAAATCCAACGCTGAAGCACGATGTTGATCAACACCAATACGAGCTTTTTAATTCTGATGGCCGGGCGCGCGAAGCATGCTGTGCTGCAGCGCGCGAAGCAGGGAGTGGCTCTCGCTGCTGAGCGACCCATGCCGCTGACAGCTTCGAACGCCATGCCAGTGGGGGCCCTGACGTGCCGCGCTCGCCGGGCAGGCACGCTGTCGTGCAAGCCCAACGCGAAGAACCCGCGTGATCTGGACATCGTGCTGCACTACGAGTTTGCCGGCAAGAACTCGTCGTGCACGCGGACGCAGCCCTACCGCATGCGCTAGTGGGGCCGGCGCCGGCGCGAGGGCGGACTTTGCCCTCGGCCCGTGACGGGAGGCTTCGGAGCCAGCGCGCGCGCGCGGTCGCGCACCACCTGCACTAGCTACGGATGGCACTGCTGCGCGCTGGTGGAGTTGGTGGTGACAGTACAGTGTGTCTTGGCGGGTCGCACCCGCCTGCTGCTTCTGTGCAAACGCATGCGGTGTCGTCTGTGCAGGCTGTTCTGTGAGACTTGTCAGAGTGTAGGTTCCCACCTGTGCTGTGTCTTGGCGCCCTCTGCTTCGGTCCTGTGTCGTGGTGGTTAAACACATTCATGCAGCTGCCTTTCGTATGGTGCAGCAACCTCCGGAATTACGAGACGCCTGATGCCAATGCCCTTTCAGGGTTGGCCGCCTCCCCTCTGTGCCCAGCTTCGAAGCTTTTGTCAGAGGCTCTGACTCAGAGCGTTCGGAGAGAGAAGTCTTGTCGCGATGGGCCGCCGTGCGCCCCAAGACACCGCAAAAGTGCTTTGCAGCGCTGCGCCGTGCCGCGCGCGTCCTTGCTAGCGCGCTTTGCCATGCCCCTGCCACGCGTACGCGAACTAGCGCCCAACCTTGCACAAGCGCCCCCAGGCCTGCTCCTGCGGCGTGCGCAGGTCCGGCGAGGTGCTACCGGCAGATCAAGAACAAGCCGTACCCGAAGTCGCGCTTCTGCCGCGGCGTGCCCGACCCCAAGATTCGCATCTACGATGTTGGTGCAAAGCGCGCGCCCGTGGACATGTACCCGTTTTGCGTGCACATGGCCAGGTGCGGCGCCGCACTCTGTAAGCTTTGAGCACACGCACTGGGCGGCAGTGTGTTGGACGACAGGAGTGCGGTGAGCTGCGGCTGGCGAGGCTCACGGCTGTGGCTGTGCTGCGTGGTCGCGCGGAGCCCGCGCTCGGACGCGGCTGTGTGTGCGCGCGGAGCGCGGCGAGCCTGGCGACACTGCTCACTGCGCTGCTGCTGAGCTCGCGCCGGCGCGCGGTGCGCAGCTGGGAGAAGGAGAACATCAGCAGCGAGGCCCTGGAGGCGGCCCGGATTGCTGCGAACAAGTACATGGTGAAGAACGCGGGCAAGGACACGTTCCACCTCCGCGTCCGCGTGCACCCGTTCCACGTGCTCCGCATCAACAAGATGCTCTCGTGCGCCGGAGCCGATAGGCTGCAGACCGGCATGCGGGGTGCCTTCGGCAAGCCGCAGGGCACCTGTGCCCGGGTCAGCATCGGCCAGATTCTGCTGTCCATCCGCTGCAAGGACGGGCACAGGGCGCAGGTAGGCGGCCTCGCTTGCTGGTCCCGTGCCTTGGCTGCGGGGTGGGATTGAAAGTGCTTGGTGCTTACATAAGTCAGGTGCCAGTGGTGTCATAGGCCTAGTGCGTGTGCCGCAGTGCCTGCCACCGCTAGTTGCTGTCCCCTGCAGCAGCGTTAAACTGACCTCGAGCTGGAGCTCTGACTGAGTGCGGACGCTTGTGCAGGCGCACGAGGCACTGCGGCGCGCCAAGTTCAAGTTCCCGGGGCGCCAGAAGATCGTGGACAGCCGCAACTGGTGCGCACCGACAAGCGCTGCTCTTGCTGAGCGCGCTGTGCTGCGACCTGCAAGGGCCGGGAGATTGCAGCAGCTTGCGAGGCGTGCAGCGCTTGCCTGCCTGGGCGTCTGGGTGCGGACGTTGCGGGGCGGCGAGCGTGATGCCTATGCTGCCGCTCGGCGCGCAGGGGCTTCACAAAGTTCTCGCGCGACGACTACGTGCAGTGGAAGAAGGATGGCCGCCTGATGAACGACGGCGTGAATGCCAAGGTGCGCAGCCGCTCTGGGCGCCCGGTGTGTGACCGGCGCACGCAGTGCTCAGCCCAGCTCGCTGGTGAGGCTGCAGGGTGCCTGGCATTCCTGCTGGTCCCCGTGCGGCTCTGCTCTTTCTGACGGTCGCGGTGGGCAGGACGCCTGTCTGTGCGGTGCGCCAGGTTCGATATCCGAGGCTGTGCCTTGTGCGCGAGGCTGTGCCCTGTGCGCAAGCGTGGGGTCATAGTGGCTCTCTGATGTTCATCAGACATAAGGACTTTTGTGTGTGCCGCCGCAGCTGCTGGGCAACCACGGCCGCGTAGACGCGCGCAACCCGGAGCATCTCTTTGAGACTCCGGCGCGCAACTGCGGCATCGCACTCCATGACTGAGCGCTGCGCGGGGCCGCTGGCATGCGGCGGGGAGCGCACGCGCGAGCGCGGCTAGGGGCCGGGACGCCTGGCGAGTGGCGGGGCAGACCTGCCGGCTGCAGTCCAGCAGCCAGGAGGGCGCATGCCGTGCTGGCGTGCACAGGGTGAACCAGAGGGTGGTCAAGCTTGTCGGCAGGAGGGCAGGAGTCCAGCTGAGGAGGGCGCCGCCCTGGCATCGACGTCGTCTATGCCGCCTGCGGTGGCGCTGCAGGCCTGCGCCAACGGGCAGTGCTGTGCCTGCCCGCTGCACGCTGGCGTCTTGTATGGCGTCGCCGAGTGCGTAGCAGGGCCTGCTGTTTCCGTCGCAAGGCGCTCGCCAGCGTGTAAGAAGAGGGAGAGGCTGTCAGGTCTGCTCCAAGCTCATGCCTTTGACCCCCCACCTCCGGTCCTACGGGGGGCATTGGCGCAGTGCCAGCTCTTCCCTGATGCGTCATCAGGGAAGCAAGAGGCCTATGCGAGGTTGAGTCTGCCGCATGAAAATTTCAGCCTGCGGACCTCTGCCAGCGCCTGCGCGTTCCTGTGTGGGCCGCCCCGTCCGCGCTGCGCCTGCTGGAGGCCAATGCGGCATGGCAGCTGCCACGCTCCACAAGCACAAGACCTCGAATGTGGACGAGGCCGCCGTGGACCTGGAGGAGGGCCTGTTCTGCCTGCATGTTGAGGCCGCCGCGCTGCTGTCGCCCTCGTTCAAGCAGACCGCGCGGCGCGGGAGCCTGATGCGCAAGCCCAGCGGCAAGGCGCAGGCGCTCTCCGAGTGCGCGCGCCGCCCCGCTCCGGCTGCCACGCTGTCTCGCAGCCTTGCGGCATGCACCGGCCGAGCGCGGCGGGTCGCGCGCGCAGGGTCGGGTCGCAGAGCTATGCGTCCAGCACTTCGGCCTCCTCCAGCTCGCCCCTGGCAGGTGCGGGGGGCGCTGCGTGCACGTCCCGCAGCGGCCGCTGCGCCGCACGCCTGCGCGTGCGAGCGGTCACACGCTGCCCGCTCCCGCCAGCACCGCACGCCTGCGCGTATGTCTGTGTTCCTGCGTGAGGCTATGAGGTGGGTTCCCAAGAGGGATCCTGTGCCGCGCAGGCAAGGGCCCCGAGTCGCCGCAGGCAGCGAGCGAGGCCCGGTTCACCGCGGGCTGCGTGCGCGTGCGCGCCTGGCTCACCAAGGCCGACCTGCGCCTGGAGGCGGCGCCGCGCTGCTGCGCGCTGCTGCGGCCGGCGTGCGCGGTGGGCGGCGACAGGCTGCCAGAGGCGGTGCCGTTTGACGAGATCCTGTCGGCCAGCGCGCGCCAGTGCACCGGCTGCCTCCCGTGCTGCTGTCCCTCGCGGCGGGCGCGCCCCGGCCCACGCTGGGGACCGCTCCGCCCGGCAGCACGCAGTGTCGGCACAGGCACGGTCAGGTTGAGTCGGGGAGGGCAGTGGCGGCAGGGCGCGGGCCCCCATGCCTGCCAGCTGTAGGGAGGCTGTGCTGGCTGGCACGCGTGGAGCGGGCGCTGCGGGGGCCGGTCAGGGCAAGGCAAGCCCCTGCTAGCGTGGGGGTGTAGCACACCGGGCTTGCTCCTGGCTGTAGTCCCGCTCGACGGTGAGGGCGCGCGACCCACTGGGGCGCTGCTGCGCGGCACCAGGGCGCCCAGCTGGTGGTGCACACGTTCCGGCGGGCGCGGCGGCGCAGCTGCGAGTGGCGGCGCGCGGACCTGGTCCTCACGTCGCCGGTGCGCCCTCCGCAGCTCTGTGACGGGCGTGCCTGCACGGCGTGTTCCGTTGTGCGTTGCGGCGGTGGCCTGCGCCGCCCCGCAGCCAGCAGCAGGCGCGAGGCGAGGCAGCGTGAGCTGGGCATGCTGGTTATCGACCCTCTGTGTTCCTGACTGCTTGTGCCGCCCTGCCACGGACTCTCGTCTCTTACCTTCACAGGTGCCGCAGGCGACAGGCCGGCTGACAGCTGGCACGCCTGGGCAGAGCGCGGAGGTGGCGGTGGAGTGGGCCGCGCGCATCAACAACGCGCTGCGGCAGGCGACGCAGCGCCCGCGCGCGCTGCTGGTGTTCGTCAACCCCTTTGGCGGCGCGCGGCGCGCGCGGCGCACCTGGCAGCGCGTCGCGGAGCCCGTCCTGGCGGCTGCCGGTGCGGCTGCTCTGCATGCGCTGAGGACGATGCAATAAGGGTTTCTTGAGCTGCCGTGCGCCACAGAGACGGCCCTTGGTGTGACGGAAGCGCGGGGCTCGGTAGGGAGCGCCCTGCATGCGGCGCAGCGCGCAAGCAGACGGTGGCGGGGGTACGGGTGTGACTGCAGCGTCGGGGTGCAGCAAAGGCGCCACCCTGCTTCAGCCGCCTAGAGCCTGGGGTCTGGCGCCTGGCAGCATAGCATGGGAAAGGGCGGTGCAGCCAGCCAGCTCTTCGTGACCCTTGGCTCCGCCGTCGGGGCCAGGCGTGCGGAGCGCGGTGTTGGAGACGCAGTATGCCGGCCACGCGCGCGCGCTGGTCGAGGCCCTCTCCACTGTGGAGCTGGAGGGCTACGACGGCATTGTTGCGGTGCGCGCGGGCTCCATGCGGTGCACGTGCGGAGACGGTGACCTGTTGTGGCATACTTCTGGGCATGCCTGCTCTCCCACACCCTGCGGCTCTTGTGATGGAGCCAAGCGGCTTTCTGCCGTTGACTTGGGTAGCTTGCCGTTCAGGAAGCTTGTAGGTGGTCGTCCAAGTTGTCACAGAGCAGGGCCTGCAGCAGATTGTCAGATTCAGGAGTATCAATGGCTCCGCTGGCCTGGAAAGTGTCCGCCCGTCTGGCAAGCGTGTGCGAGGACACACCTGGCTTCGCTCGCGCCGCACATCTGAGGTTTATTCCTCAGACTCGAGTTCCACGTGTCCGCCATGCGTCCGCCAGCGACCGCGCGCGCGCAGAGACGGCCCGTCTCGAGCCCTGCTGGTCTGCAGGCGGCGCCGGCGGCGCCGGCGGCCCGGCCGCCCGCACCCATGGCGCGCGGGCGCCCGGGCCGCCCCGCGCGGCCGCCCGCACCCACGGCTGCCGGCGCGCGCGCGCCAGGTGGGCGGCGACGGCCTGTTCCAGGAGGTGCTGAACGGCGCGCTGGCGGTGCGGCGCGCGGGCGGCGCGGCGGGCGCGGCCGCCGAGCGGCTGCGCCTGGGGCACATCCCGGCCGGGTCCACCGACGCGGTCGCGTGCTCGCTGCACGGCACGCGCAGCGCGGCCACCGCCGCGCTGCACATCGCGCTCGGCGACCGGCGCGCGCCCCTGCCGCGGCGCCCTGGCCCAGCCCCGCGAGTTTTATCCACGAGCAGGGCATGCAGATGTGCGGCTTGCAGCTCTTGTAGCAGAGCAGTGACAGAGCAGGCCGCAGGTCGCGCGGCGGCTGCACGGTCTGCCGAGCGCACGGCGTGCAGCACGGCGCGCGCGCCGGCGCCAGCACGCGCGGCACCTGCCGGGGCGAAACAGAAACAGCTGCACCCCGTGCCGGCCCTGTGTGCGACGGTTCTGCACGTCCAGCCTCACACGTCCGCTTTCGCGCCGCGGGCCGCGGCTTCACGCCGCGCGCGCGGCGCGCCAGCCGCACACGCAGAGCCTGGGGCGGCTGCCTGCTCAACCCACGACGCCCTCCCCACCCTAACCGCCGCGGCGCAGGACGGCGCTGGACGTGATGCGCGTGGACACCGAGGACGGCGCGCACCGCTTCGCGGCCTGCGTGGGCTCCTATGGCTACATGGGCGACCTCATGGCGCTCAGCGAGCGGCTGCGCTGGCTGGGCCCCGCGCGCTACGGGCTGGCCGGCGCGCTCACGCTGCTGCGCGGCCGCGCGTACGGCGCGGCCGTCTCTGTGCTGCCCGCGACGCCGACGCGGTGCGCGCCGCAGGGCCCGGGTACTGGCCAGGGGTCTCTCGAGGGCCGGGGGACCGCTGTCAGCGGCGCCATGCCGCGCGCCGCGCGACTGCGCGCCGGCCGCGCCGTGTCCGCGCTGCAGGCTCCGCCAATGCACGCTGCTCCGTGCCGGATGTGCAGACGGAGAGCTGCGCGCCTGTGCGGGCAGGCCGCCGTGCGTGCTGCTGGCACCTGCGGCAGCGCGCAGGGCCCTCACCTGCTCCCAGGGTCGCCAGGGGCGGCTGCGAGGGACGCTGCGAGGGGGGCGCACGTGCTGCCCTCGGTGTCCTGCAGCAGGGGCGGCCGCACCCCTGTTCGCACGCACCCGAGCAGCGCGCCGGCAGCGCAGGCCGGGCGCGCCGCTGGAGTGCCGGGCGCCGTGCGCGCTGTGCGGCGCCGCCGCCGGCGCGGCGCCGCCGGAGGCCGCGCCCGACTTCTGCGCGCGCGCGCACGGCGCGCTGGGCGCGGGCGCCTGGCGCGAGGTTCAGGGCCGCTTCAAGAGCGTGATGGTGGCCGTGTCGCCCTGCCGCAGCGACATGAGCGCGCGCGGCCTGGCGCCCTGGGCGCACCTGGCCGACGGCCGGCTCACGCTCATGCTCGTGCGCGACTGCTCGCGGCTGCAGTACCTGCGCTTCCTCGCCGCCATCCCCCGCGCGGGTGCGCCCGACAGCCCCCCACCCCCCCCACCCCTCCCGGGAGTCCGGGCATGGGTGCCCTTGCACTGCTTGCCTGGGCCACCCGTGACACCGTGGTGGCGGAGGTGAGCCAGAAGCGGCGGCGACCCTGGGGAGTGAGACTGCACTTGTCCAGGCGCGCAGTGCGCGCCGCGCGGCGCGCCGGGGGCCGCGGCTGACGCGCGCGCGCAACCGCGCCGCAGGCGTGGAGGCCGGGCGCTTTGGCTTCGTGGAGGTGGTGGAGTGCACGGCGGTGCAGGTGCGCCCGCACGGGCCGGAGAGCTGCTGGAACCTGGACGGCGAGCTGCTGGGCGACGCGCGGCTCACCGCGCGCGTGCACCGCGGGCTCGTCTCGGTGTTCGCGCGCGGCGTGGAGTGAGGCGCGCGGCGCCGGGGGCCGCGGCGTGCAGCGCGCCGGGCACCATGCGGGCCTGCGCTGCCTGAAGGCAGACTGCGACACGCGCGCGCCGCGGCGACGAGCGGGGCCCGGCGCTGGCCGTCGCAGCTCGCACGCGGCGCCGGGCGAGGCCCGGTCCTGGCCGTCGCCGCTGTGCAATGCGCGCGCAGCGCAGCCCTTGCCGCGTGTCTGCATGCGGCGAGGGCGGGGCCCGCGCGGCAGCGGGCCCGGCCGATAGGGCATGCCATGCGCGCGTATGGGCGGGTGGCCCAGCGTTGCCCGGCCTGCGGGGCCTGCGGGTTGTGTGGCAGGTGTGGAAGCTCCAATTTGAGCTCCTCGCTATGTGCACGCTGTGCGGGCGCCGCTGGTTCCACCCGGGCCCCAGCACCACGGGGAACTAAAGTTGAAGCTCTGCACCTGTGCTGAGCAGCGGGACAGCCGCCAGCGCGGCTGCACGGGGCCGGAAGGCAGGCAGGCGCTGCGCAGCCATCAATTCAGAGGGGCCTGCCCTATGTATGTACTGCAGCTGCAGCTGCGCCCGCACGCTGCGCCGGCCTGCGGACGGCCAGCTCGATTGGCAGCCTGGGCGAGGGGCGGGTGCCTGGCCTGGTCGTGCTTGCCTGGGGCCCTGTACCAGAAATAACGCATGCGCATGCAGCCGCGCCGCAAACAGCGCGCGCGCTGCCGTGACGCCTGGCCGGAGCAGCTGTCTGTGCCTGCCTGCGCCTCGCGGTGCGGCGCTCGCAAACGAATGCTGCTGTCCCAGGGCATGTGCTGACCGAAGTTGTGAGAGCGTACCAAAGCGCGGGGAGCCAGTGTGTGCGTGGCCCCACATGTGCGCAGGCATGCGCATCCAGCACTGCAGGGACCAATAAGGAGACTGTCAGGCGGTGATGCGGCGCGCAGCTGCGAGCGGGGTGCCAGCATTTGGACCGCAATGCAGGCGTTGCATGAACCTGTGGGGCCTACGCGCACATGCGCGTCTGCCGCCCCAGCCCTCAGTGAGCAGCAGGCTGCAGTACAAACGTTGGTGCTGTGCATATTGAGCGCAGCGCATGTGAGAGTCGTGGCAGACGGGACGCGGGCGGTGTCCGCCGTCAGGACCGGTGCTCGCGGCGCGCCGTGTCACATAGGAAAGCTTTTTACAACCTGCCCAAGGGGACAAGGTGCACGCACTGCCGCCCGTACAACCTAGCGCCCGAAACAGGCCAACTCGTGGACAAACCTGCGACAGCCTGCAACACGACCGCAAGTGCGTGGCTGTGCAGGTCCAAAGGCGGCGCGCATGCAGGCCCCCGGACCAGTGCGTGCGCCAAGCCCTCCTGCGAGACCCGCTGAAGCACGCGCCGCGCGTTGGGCGTACACAGCGGCGCACGGGCACACAGGAGTGCCATCAGCGGCCGCTCAGTCCTCGTACACCCTGCGCACGCGCCGCTGCGTCACGCATGCGCGCACAGTAGCAGCAAGAGACCCTCCAGCAGGCGCGCAGCACGGCCGCTGCCTGGGCCCGCATAACAGCGCGGCGGGCGCGCACCGGCACTCGTCCGCCTCCGGGTTGTCCCCGCAGTACTTGTCCAGCGGGTCGCCCTTGCCCTCCTGCTCGAGCGGCAGTGCGCCGTCAGCCCTGGCCAGGTATGCCAACCCCAGGCGAGGCAGCAGGCCAGGCCCCCGGGGCGGTGCGCACCGAGGAGACCTTCTTGTGGGCGGCCGCGGCGGACATCTCCTCAACCTGGAGAACGCACGGCAGAGGTCAGCCCTGCAACACTTGGCCCCGGTGCAAGCCGTGCTCGACCACATCAACCCGCTGTCTCACGGATGGAGACCCGGCCCTCACCGAGTCCCAAGCTGCCGCACACTCGCCGGCGGAGCCGTCGGCGCAGGTGTCCTGGGCCTCCTTGATCGCCGTCTCGACGGTGCTGCTGTCCTGCGCCCAGCAGACGCGAAAAGAGTGGGCACACACACTCTTCCCGGCTTCCTGCACCATGCCTGGCACGCCCTCCATGCCCTGGCAGGCTCTATCCTGCTTCCGGCGCCGGCGCGCGCTGGAGCCACAGCCGAGGACCTGGCCGAGCCTGCGCCCCGGGCGCCCGCGCAGCACCGCCCCGTCTTGCGCCTGGGCCACAGAAACTGCGCCCCGCGCCCGCGGCGCGGCGCGGCGCACAGCCCCGCCTAGCCCATGCCGCAAGCGGCTGCAAAGGCGCGCCACCCCCGCACTGCATGCAACCCGGCGCCTGCCTGCCTCCACCCACAGGGGCATGCTTCCTATCCACATCCTGCCTCTTTTGGCCCGCCAACGGCCCCGTTCGCCCGCGCCCGGCACCTTGGTGGGGTCTGCCCGCACGAGCGTCCTGAGGCGGGGCTGGCTGGTCGGGCGCAGGGGCCTCCGCACAGCGGACGCCTTGGCGACGGGGCGGGCTGCCAGGCAGGTCGGGCGGGTCATCATCGCGGTCGACATGGCGGCAAGTCCGGTCTGCTGCTCGCTTACGATGTTGCCGGCTCAATTATCTCACCGGGCTTCCTGGCCTGCCCGCCTGCCCTGCAAGGGCTCCAGAGGTAGGTTACACATTTGCACGGCAAGGAGGCCTCTCTGCGCGCGCGCTGCTGCCTCCCGCAAAGCTGGGCCTGCAGATAGTGTTCTGGACAGCGGTGTGCGTGTGCTGGCCGGGGCGCCGGCGATGGAGGGGCTGGTGGCGCCCGAGATGCCCAGCTCGCACGACTTTATGTTTTCAGAGGCGGAACTGTCGGACATCCTGGAGTTCATGCAGCGCAGCGACGGCGGCGAGGGCGCCGGGGGCAATGCGCTGGCGCCTCCCCCCTTCTTCGGCGCCGCGCCCTCGATGCAGTTCCTGCCGCACGCGCCGGAGGAGCTGCCGCTCCTCAGCGTGCCAATGCAGTCGCCCGCGCCGTCGTACAGCTCGGAGGACGTGTACGTAAAGGCCGAGGGCAGCGAGGCGCGGGGCCACGCCCTGGGGGCCGGCGTGAACGGCAGTAGCTCGCAGCTGTTCCCCGTGCCGCCGCCGCCGGTGGCACCGCCCGCGGCCGCAGCGCGCACGCGCGCGGGCCATGCGGCGCGCGCCGGCGAGCGGGGCGCGGACACGTGCGCGGGAGGGTTTGCCGAGCGCGCGCACGCGAGCGGCAAGAAAGGCGCGCGCTCCGGCCTGGCCCGGTCCCTGCTCGCCATCCAGCGCCGTGTGGCGCACCGCAGATTACGAACGTCGTCGCCGCGCATGACAAAGATTGCCACGCGACAGCACTCACGTTTGGCATGCGCGCAGAGGCGAAGACGCACGTCAGCCACAGCACAGTGGAAAAGCAGCGGCGAGACCGAATAAACTCATTGATCGACGAGGCGCGCACCCGTCGGCGCTTGTGGCCTGTGCACATGTGCGCCCGCGCGAGCCGGTCGCCAGCGTTGCTGACGCGTGCGGCGGCGGTGCAGTTGCGGGACCTCGTGCCGCCGCAGTCGCACAACAGCGCTGTGCAGGACTCCCAGGAGTCCAAGCGGCCAAAGCATGTCGTGCTGAGCGACACGATCGCGCTCGTGCGCGAGCTGCGGAGCAAGGTCCGGCCTCCCCTGCTGCCCGGCTGTGCAGCCTGTCACGAGGCGACCTAAGCACCGTGTGGCGTGTGATGAGCGCGAGTCTGACCTTGTACCTAGTTGGGCAGCGCTCGGTGGACAAAGTGTTGAGTCCTTTGTTATACAGCGCAAACACAGGGCGTGCAGCCGGGACGCAGCCGAGTCACGCTCTACTGAACGCGCCGCTGCCAGCCAGAACGAGCACATGACTGTGCGGCGCTGCGGGGGGCCGCAGGCCACCGTCAGCGACGCCCCTGCGCAGATGACGCACAGCGGCAGCATGCGCAGCGGCGGCAGCGTGCACAGCGAGGACGCGCAGCAGCTGCTTCGGCGCTCGCTGACAGACGGGGCGGCCGCGCCCGCGTGCGCCCCACGCGCCGAGCCCCAGCGGCACAAGCCGCGCGCCGGCCACCTGTCCGGCTAGCCTGGGTAGCGAGCGCAAGGACTGCTGTAGCACTGTTGTGGGCGCACACTTATCGCTGGTGGCTAGGCTGCTGGGCTTCTGCCGAGGCTGCGTGTGTTCCTGCGCCCCTGTCAATGGCAGTCAAGCCCTAATCTCTTGAACTGCTGTGCTGCAGGGAGCCGGGTTCACCGAAGTCGGGGTCCCCGCCCGAGCTGCCCTCCGTGCGCGCCCTCCCCTTTGTCTGGCTCGCGCCGCTGACTGCGACGCCGGCCTGCTCTTGCCTTCCCGCAGTCGCCCGAGATCAGCGCTTACTAGCACACTCTGGTCCTATACCATCGTTACCGCTCCGCAGTTTGGCACTCCCACTTCACCACACAGCCCGCCTGCTCGGGCGCTGTTCATGCTTTTGCTGCTGCTGCTGCTGAGGTGTACCTTCTTCACCCTGCCTCCAGAGCTGGTTGAGCGCGGCCGGTGATGGCGCTCCCCGTGGGCGCAGGCGCCGCAGCAGGCGCCGGTGGAGCCGGGCGTGGTGGTGGACCCGGGCGAGGGCTGCTTCTATGTGAAGGCGCGCGGCAGCGCTGCGCGGCGCCCTAGCACCTGTTCATATTGTTGGAGCCGTGGTCCGTGTTGGATTCTGCTTAGAAACGACTGCACGCATGTTCTTGAAGCGCACTTAGCACGGCCGTGCCTTGTCATACAAGAATGAACGCTTCGTATTGCGCCGCCTTCACCCGCACTCGCCAGTCCTGCGACTGCTTCTGGGTGTGCAGAGTGTCTGTGCCAAGGGTGTGAGGAGGGTGCACAGCAACTGGCAGACATGGGTGCCAGCTGCCTGCGCGCACCCGTGAACGAGGGCACGGCACAGCGCCCACATGGGCTGCTGCTGTGGCCCGACCCTGACTCCCGAGCCCCCTGTCGAGCACGCTGCGCGCCGGCCGCCTTGCAGGTGAGCTGCAAGGACCGGCGCGGGCTGCTGTCTGACCTCATCATCGCGCTCAAACAGATGCCGCTGGAGGTGCGCCGCGCCGCGCCAGAGGCCGCGCGGCCTCAAGCCCCACCCTGCTGCCTGGATGCGCTTGTGCCCGCGGCCGCCCGCACCGCAGCTGCGCGGCGCGAGGCTGCCTCGTCTCGGGTCGCGCCTGCATGCTTGGCAGCGTGGCGCCAGCCTTTGCAGTCAGCCCGCCCAAACTTGGGTTGAGCGGGGGCCGGGGCGCAGATCACCACCGCGGCCATCACCACGCGCCAGGACGGCAACGTGTACAACGTGTTCCAGGTGCGCCCGGTCGCACTGCTCCTGCCATGGGCGCCTGCCTTGGCGGCCGCGCACGCCTGTCCGCCCGGGCCGCGTCTGCTGGCGCGCCCGGGCGCGCTGCCAGCGCGCGCCCGGCGCGCGGTGCGAGCGCGCAGTTGGCTGTCGACGCCCATTGCCGAGCAAGCGCGTCACGGCGGGCTGCTGCGCGCGCGCCGCAGGTGAAGACGGACGACGAGGACGTTACCGCGGAGGACATGCAGGGGCACGTGCTGTCCATCCTGGCGGGCGGGGCGGGCGCGCACCTGGGCGACAAGCGGCGCCGCGCCGCCGCCGCGCGCGCCTGATCGGGCGCGGCGCGCGGGCCGGCGCCCGCTGCACTGCTGCGGCGCAGACGGCGCCGCTCGGGCAGGCGGCGGTGCAGGCGCGGCGGCCGCCGTGCATCGCTCGAGCCGCGTGCGGCATGGGCCCTGCGGAGCTGCGCGCCCGACGCGCGCCCGCGCCTGGTGCGCAGGCTGCTGGGCGTGCGGGAGGCCAGGCTGCGTGGTTGTGCTCAGTCTGATGCGCAGCGTCGGGGCGCTGGTAGTGCTGAGCGTGCGGCTGGAGCATGCGCGGGCAGCTGACGTGCGCCATGCCATGCATTCGCCAGACGCGGAGGAGGCACTGTCTAGGCCAGTGTCTGTGCAGCGTGAATTGTCATTGTTTCGCCGCGTGTGCGGCTAGAGCCATGCTGTGGGTTGTGCGGGCTCGCCCGACTGACTTTTATGGCTTGTTCCATGGTCTTTGTCCGGTCTTGGGCCTGGGCTCAGGGGCTGGCATGGCAGCCGGGGAGCGAGCGAGCGGGTGTAAGAACTGTGCAAGGGTCTTTGGGGGCGTGCTTGGGTCCGGGGAAGTTAAGCAAGGGCCCCGAGCTGCAGGCGAGGGGCTCAGCCGCATGATTGGTCGGGCAGCGTGCGACCTGGGCCGTGCCTCGCCTGGCTCGGGGTGTACACGATGTGTACACCACACTGCACGGTGAAGATATGGGGCGTGCGCTCCCGTGGCTGTACACTAGTAGAGCGCGGATGGCGCGCGTGAGAGGCTCGGGCGCGCATGCATTGCATGTGGCCCTGGCTACCAGGACCTGGTGAGGTGAATCTGTCTATGTGGGGTCTGGCGCTCAGTTTGAGGCCCGGCCCGGTGGTCTGCTTTTGCATCTGTGCAGCGTCCGACATCCTGTGACCCGGGGTCTTTGCCGTGCACGTGCCAGTGCACACCACCTGCTTTCGCGCTGGGGAGGGTTTCGGGACTCGCACTCTCCTGGCTGTCTTTTGCGTGCTGAGTTTGCAGAGGGCTACCTGCTGTTCCTGGCGCTGTTCCTGGCCACAAGAGGGCCGCCAAAGTCGTGCGTTGCTGCCAGCCCGAGCGACCCTTCTGAAGCTATGATGTGGAACAAGTGCGCATCGACTCTCGCACACCACGTTCTCCACAGGAGCATTGCAGAGTCGGGCAGAGGCTCCAGTCACACCTGTCTTTGTACTCCTTGCCGTGCCCCAAGGAACCCTAGACGATGCACTGCCATGCTTGCGCGCTCCAAGCCGAAGTCGCAGTCGCTTGTTGCCGCTGCTGCACCTTGCTTAATCCTGACCGGCTTAGTAAGAGGCAGGCTGCGCTGGAAGCGCTGCACACTGCGAGCTTGCACTTCCTGCTTGGCAGGAAGGTGTGTGCTCCTCCCCGCTAGCACAGCAACAGGCGCACGTACACTTGGGGCATGTGGCGGGGTGTGGTAGTGTTTCATTGCCTGCGTGGCATCTTTGGCTGAGCGCGATTGCTTGGCAGGCTCGCTTGGAGGCCTGCTACCGTGACGAGTGCTTGGGAGCTCAGACACTGCTAGCAGAGCAGGGAGGTGGGTGCGACAGGCGGGTGGTGAACCTGCTAGCCGTGCGTCAACGCTGCGCTTCTCCCACGCTGTGGGGAGAGTGCTCACACACGCGGTGCCCAAGCTTGGCGTCGCACGCGCGCTCACACACGCGTGGCCGGTGTGCTTGTGCAGGGCTGCCATCAAGCTGGCGCGACCCAAAAGCTGTGCCTAGTCAGCCAGCGCGCGCCGCCCGGCGCTCGGCGAAAAGTCGTGCGGCGTGTCAGAACGCCTGACAGCTGACCGTGGTGACGGAGGCCGCCTGCGCAGTGAGCTGCAGCTCGCGCGCATACCCTAGCGCCGGCCATTGCGCCACCCGCAGCGCGCGGCACTGGCCAGCGTGCGCCAGCACGCAGCGGGCTGGCAGGCGTGAAGGGCCCCGGCGATGTTGCTGCAGGCCGGGGAGGCAGCCGGGGAGGCACACTCCCCGACCAGCCGGCCGGAGCTGCCGCTGATTAACGGCAGTGCGGACTCCGCGCCAGTGCTGCCGCCGCAGACGCCGCAGCGCTTCTCCGCTTGCAGTGCAAACGCGTCAGCATCGCCGCCGTCCGTGCAGGCGCGCCATCGGCTCCACCCCCAATCACCCCCCTGCCCCCTCGACTGGTTCTTAAGCCTGTCCTCCCTGTAGCGCACTACTCAACGAGCGCACAGGCAGGCTAGCGTGTCTCAGCACGCTGACTGGAGACCGTGGTGTTGTCTTGTGCGCCCTGGAAAGAGACCACAGTGCTTCAGGACTGTGCTGGCACAGGGCGGAGGCTTGCGAAGTGAGCGTTATTGTCTGCAGCCTGACCCTGCCGCGCATGATGACCTGTGCGACAGGACAGCGCGGCGCTGCGCTGACTGCCGTGCTCACGCAGCGTGCGCGCACCCTGCAGGGCATAGCGCACCGCGCTGGTGCAACAGGCGGGACCGCGGACGTGCACCTTGCGCCGCCGCCCGGCGACCGGTGGGCGCCCGGCGATGACGCGGCTGTCACGCAGCCCATGGCGCCCATGGTCCGCATGGTGTCGTGGCAGGACGCGCACGGCAAGGACCTGTACACGGCGCGCCCCCCTTGCGTATGCGACCGCATTACTAGTCTGCTCTGCGCTCCTACTGCTCCCAAGCGTGTGGCGCCGCACGGTAGCGCGGCTGCCTGGTGCATTTTGGCGACAGGCAGTTGTGCCCCACCAGGCGCTGCCACTCCAGGCAGCGCCAGGGGTGGGAGCCTGTGACATCGCACGCGGTCACAGCCGTGGACAGGGGTGTATGCAGTGATGAGCTAGTGCCCTGCCGGCCGCATGAAGCATGCTCTGTGGGTTGTGCCACTCTGGGAGTGCTGGTTTGAGGTGAGTGAAACAGCCTTCCAGCCGGGAATGACGCTCGCGAGGCAAGCGATGTGGGCAAGAGGCCTGCTGGAGCGGCGCAGGTTCGAGAGTTTGAGCCTAGCGAAGGCGGCATCACCGAGGACGAGATGCCCTGGGAGCGCCCGCGCGCGTGCTGTCGCCTCATGTGAGCGGGCGCTTCACGCCGCAACGCAGGCCTCCTTGCTTTACCTGGGGTGAGACGTGTAGCAGGAGCAGGAGCAGAGCTTGAAGCCGCAACGTTTGGGCGCTTGGGGCCTGTGCGCGCTTGCGGAGAGCGGCGGCACAGGGTGCCTCCTTTGCTCGCTTCACTGCGGCGAGAAGCAGCGGAAGAGCCGCCTTGCTGCAGCGGCTCGTGCAGGCGGTGCAGCATGGCCGGATGCGCATGCGCTGCTGCCGCTGCCCCTGGCGCGGCAGGCGGCGTGAGCGGCCAGAGGCTGGTCAAGCAACAGGTACTGTGTGAGTGCAACACCGTGACCACTGTGCTGTGACAAATGCAGGGTAGGGAGGGCCGCTCGGGCAGTTTTATGATGTGGTTTAGCAAGTACTTGGCAGGCAGTGCAGTGCCCCGTGCTCAGGGCCAGGCTCGCCTGTCTGTGCTCAGGCCAGGTGTGTTTTTTTTCTTGTGTGATACTGAGAGGATGGCTGTGTAACAAGTGAGCGATGCTCTGGGCTTTACGATCTGTAGAGATGCGCATGCATGCACTGCTGGCAGCCTGCTTTGTTTTACGGTTGCTTTACGGAGGCCAACCCTACTTGGGGTGCAGGAGTTGAGCCTCGAACAGAGCACCAGTGGTCTAGCCACTGTTCAATCTAGTTGCTCGACACGACATTACTTCCGTCACATATCCAGTGGGCACCATTGAACCAAACATCAGCACTCCTGCCAGCATTGCCTCTCACTGTCTGTTCTGGCGCTGCACGCTACACCAGCTGCGCGGGGCGGTCGCACTGTTGACACGCTCACACTGCGCATGCTCGGCGTCCACAGCAAGGCAGTCCGGCCTGCAGCAAGCTCCGGGCGGCCCATCACGCGGATCCCCGCGTTCCAGGGCGTGGGGGACCCCTTCGCGCCGCTGGCAGCCCCGCCCGCGGCCCAGTCGGCGCACTTTGACAGCATCGCGCTGCGAGCAGAAAGCGAGACGTGCAGCGCTCCCCGAGGCGGGGTGCGCCCAGGCGCCTGTGGCGTCCCCGCCCCTTACCCCTGTTCGGCGCTGCGGCTTCGAGCAGCCTGTATCAGGCCCTGCTTACCCACACTGTCACACATTGAGCACAGCCGCGCCGCGTGTGGACAGCGCCGCGCGTCTGGGGGCGCCACGTGAGGTGCAGCGGAGCCACCGGGCTCTCAAGGGATACGGAACAGCACAGCCTGAGGGCCCTGGCCCCTGGCGTGCCTGCATGTGCTCACACCTCAGCAGCTCGGCTCACAGTGCCATGCACCGCAAGGGAGTCACAGGCGGCCACAGGGTGGACGGCAGGCATGAGCCATATCCCGGACCTGCACTCAATGCTGCCTGTGCAAAGTCGCGCAGGCGCTGGAGCCCGCAAAGGCCGCGGCGGCGCGGCGGTGGCTGGTGTGGGCCCTGGCGGCGGCGGCGGCTTCGCTGAGCATGGCGACGCTCGCCGTCTACTGCGCGGCCCTGGCCGCATGCAGCCGCCTGGGCGGCCTGAGCGCTGGTACGCGCGGTGCCGGGCGCTTGGCAAGCCTGTGCGCATCCCGGATGGCGTACACGCACAGCACGCGCCGTCGCCTTGAGGGCAGGCCACCCCTGGATGCTCCTGGGCTCATCTGGCATGCGCGTGCGCGGTCGTGGCATGGCGCTGTCCGCTGCGCGTCACGGGGCAGGCCGGTTGCGCGCTGAGGCCCGGGCGCGCCCGCCCCCGCCAGGCGCCGCGCCGCTCGAGCTGCTGTGGGCGGACGAGTTCAAAGGCCCGGGCATCAACGCGTCGTCCTGGAGCTTCCAGCTGGGCGACGGCTCGCAGTACGGCGTGCCCGGTGCGCCGCGCCCACAGCCAACCCTGACCGCCGGCTGTGCGGGGTGTGCGCGGGTGGCAGGCGCGGACGCACCAGGGCGCGCCAGAGCTGCCTGACCAGCACGGGAACGCGGCGCCTCGCCCGACGGCGCGCGCGCCCGCTGCGGGCGCGCGCGGGCCCGGGCCAGCGCCGCCGCCGCGCCTGCCGACGCGGCGCGCCGCGCGCAGGCTGGGGCAATGGCGAGCTGGAATGGTACACGTCGGCGCCGGCCAACGCGCGCGTGGCGGGCGGCGCGCTGCTGCTGACCGCGCTGCGCAACGACTCCGGCCGCGCCTTCACGTCCGCGCGCCTGCGCACGGCCGGCCTGCGCGACTTTGTGCCCGCCGGGCCGCAGCAGCTGCTGCGCTTTGAGGCGCGCGTCCAGCTGCCGCAGGGTGCGCCCCGGCGCGTGCCACAGCATGCGCTGCGGACGCTGCGGACTGCGCCGCAGGGAGCTGTGGAGCTGTGCACGCGAACACATATGACCACGCCGCTGCGCGCACCTGCGCTGCTGCGAGCGCTGCTCTCAGGAGCGCACCTGACTGGGCCCAGCGCTCAGGGGGCGACGGCATCTGGCCGGCGCTGTGGATGCTGCCCACGCCTGCGGGGCAGCAGGCCGCCGGAGCGTGGCCCGGCGCCGCCGCGGAAGTGCCCAGCGGGCTTGCGTACGGCGCCTGGCCGGCCTCGGGCGAGATCGACATCGTTGAGGCGCGCACCCCGCGGCCTCCGCCCCCTGCTCATGGGCCGCTCATGGCGCGAGCTGGTGGAGGGCTGCAGTGGCCGATAGCGCGTTGGAGCGCATTTGGAGCAGCCGCTCAGGCGCGCTCCAGGGCGCGAGCGACCGACGGAGCCACCGGCGGAGCACGCCGGGCCCAGGCAGGGAACAGCCGCAGGAGCAAGGCAGGACCTGTGCAACAGCCGCAGGCTGCTCGCAGCGCCGCGCTGACAGGCCGCGTGCGGCCGCGCAGGCGGTAAACGCCCAGGCGTCGGTGTTCGGCACGGCGCACTTCGACAATTACCAGACGCAGGGCGGCGCGCTGGACGCATCCGCAGTGGCCGGCGGCTTCGCGGGCGCCTGGCACGTGTTCTCGCTCGAGTGGACGCTGGAGAGCCTGGCCTGGTGCGGCGCGCCCCGCATGCACTGGGCGCGCGAAGAAAAATGAGGGCGTGCTTGCATGGCCGCTCGCCGCGCGATGGCCCCAACCTAAGAGCGCCCGCGGCTTGCCCGGCGCCTGGTCCTCAACAAGTAGGTTTAGGTTTGGGAGGGCTTACGCGGTTCGGGGCATGCATAACATGAGCAGGCATGTGGGCCTGGGAAATGCCCGCCGCGCCGGCGCGGCGCGCCCCAGGGGGGACGCGCCGCGCTGCGCATGCATACACGCGACAGGCGGCATGCTCGCGCGGCAGGGCCGTGGACGGCGTGCCCATGGCGGCGGCGCACCCGCGCTGCAATGCACCGGGCGGCTGGTACACCAACGCGGCCGCTGCCGTGGGGGACTGCGCCGCGCCCTTCGACCAGCCCTTCCACCTGCTGGTGCGCGCCCGAGCCGCCGCGCGTGCCCGCGGCCGTTTCATGCCTAAGACCCGGCGCTGCGCGCCCTGGGCGCACACCCTCATGGGCAGTCACACGTGTCTGGGCGCCCCGCTTACACCTGCCCTCTCGCTGCACGCAGCCGCACCTGTCTGCCTCCACTCCCTGCCTCATTCCAGCACACACTCTCACATGTTGACCCCGGGCGCAGCCTTGGGCAGGGCAGCGCGCGGTCTGGGCAGTCCCTTGCATGCTGCGCGCGCAGGTGAATCTAGCCATCGGCGGGCGGCTGCCCGGCGTCGCGCCCGGGCCCAACACGCCCTTCCCGCAGACGCTCGCGATCGACTACGTCCGCGTGTACACGTGCGCCCAGCGCGAATGGCCGGCACCCCTGTCCAGCGTTCGCACGGCCATGTGACGTTGCGTGCTCTGCCTGCCTCGTGCGCGGTCCCAAAAGTGTTTCATGTTGCCTGGTTACTGGTGCTGCATGGCATTTGTTTGTGCCTTGGCCCAGAGGCAGAGCCGGCAAGTTGCTGCATTCAGGGCGCCCTGGCCGGCCGGACGTGGTGCATGCAATGCCAGTATGTGCATATGTGAGCGCCGTGCTGTCCTGCCTCCTTTGTGCTGTCTGCTGACGAGGTGGAGGTGGGGGAGCTTTGCAGGCAGTCATACACGCCCGGCTCCTCGTTGGGCAACCGGCGGCGGGAGCGGCGCCGGCTACAGTGACACCGGCGTCATGCGGCGCTGGTGTTAATTTGATCACCGACGTGCAGCAGAGCTACATGGGTAATTGTTTTCTGTACCCCACTTGCTATTGTGTGTCGCCTGTCTGCACTACAGCTTCGCTATGGGACGCAATGCTATGGGACGCAACGCTGCCTGACAACTACATGTAAGCCTGCTCAAGCCGGGTACAGCGCTCAATTTCAATCACTCGCAGCCTCCTGATGCCCGCTCAAAGACGGCCCATGCGACAAGGAGCCGAACCCTCTGGCTAATCAGCCCTCATCTTGCCACCAGGGGGCTTTTAGGGGAAAGCCATGCACAGTGCGTTGGGGGGCAAGGCAGATACCGCGGGCTTGCACTGAGAGCGGATCAGGTCTGGCCGCGGCTGCGGGAACGAGCTGGCGAGCTAAGGAGGAGCCGAGATGCTGCGGCAGCTGGCGCGGCGCGTCTCTGTGCGGGCGATATCCACGTCCGTGACGCCGCTGGCCGAGGGCGCCGCAAAGGGGCCAGAGGGTGCGCGCCTGCGGCAGCCCTAAGGCATCGTGCCCGCGCGCATGCGCTCCCCGCACAGCCCCCCCTCTCGCCAGGCTGCGCCAAGGCGCCGCACGGGCCGCGAGCAGAGTTCAAGAAGCGCCTGGCGCCGCACGTGTCCTCGACGCTCGCGCCGCCAAACTTTCTGAGCGAGTTCATAAAGGACCCGAAGAAGGCGAAGGAGGACGCGGCCGCGCCGGCGGCGACGCCGTCCAAGGTCACGCTCAACTTCTTCCTGCCGTATGAGCAGCAGATGAAGGCCAAGGAGGTGCGCCGTTTGGCGGCGCCGCGCGGAGTGCGCTGCAGGCCGGCGCCGCCCTGGTGTTCGGCAGAGCTTGCCGTGCTCAACTAGACGCTCGCCTCGGGCCTGCGCGAACACCCATCGTGCCGCTCCTGCGTGCACAGGAGCCAGCCACCCGCCCAATGCGGGCTTGCGGCGCAGCTGCCAGGCCGGCATCCCGTCCCGGCCAGCACCACACCACGCGCGTGCCAAGCGGCGCCGTGCGTGCGGCGCGAGCCCCCGCGGCCGCGCGCGCAGGTGGACCTGGTCCTGCTGCCGGCGGTGACGGGCGACTTTGGCGTGATGGCGGGCCACGTGCCGACGGTGGCGCAGCTGCGGCCGGGCGTGGTGACCGTGCACCACGAGCAGGACAAGAACATCGAGAAGTTCTTCGTCAGCAGCGGCTTTGCGTTCGTGCACGCCGACAGCTCCACCGACCTGTGTGCCGTGGAGGCGGTCAAGGTGGAGGACCTGGACCCCGAGGCCGTGCGCGCCGGGCTGCAGGCGCGCGCCCTACCCAAACCCCAGGCTCCAGCGCCGGCACTGGCTGCAGGCACCCAGTGCCTGAGGCGCAGGCACCGCAGCCTGTGGCGGCGCGCGTGAGCTCTTCGGGAAGGCGCCCCAGGCAGGGCACGCGAGCGCGTGGGGTGCCCCAAAGAGCTTGCTTGCTGGCCGCGCGCTGCGCGCGCCGCGCCCAGGGCCGCGCTGCCTGGCCGGGGCGTCTCTACCCTATTCCGCCTTGCTGAGCGCGTGCGCTGTGGCGCAGGAGTACACGGCCAAGCTGGCGGCGCTGCAGGCCAAGGGCGACGACTACGAGATCGCCGCCGCGCAGATCGGCGTGGAGGTCTACTCCGCGCTCAACTCGGCGGTTGCCGCCTGAGGCCGGCGCGCCGGCGCTGGCCGCGCCGCGCGATCTGTCGGGCGAGTGGCAGGCACGTTTGAGCAGGGATGCCGGCCAGAGCGCGTGCATGCGCTTTTGGGTGCCTGGGTGTGTCCGCCTCCGTGCCGAGCGCGGTGTGGGTGGGTTGGGGAGCGGCGCTGAGGCCTAGGGGAGGCCAAGTCGTACGTGGCCAGGCTAGCATGCTCCTGTGTTGGACAGGGCTGCTGATGCTACCAGCTGCGCCCAGGGTGTGCGCTTTGAGTCTGGAGCTGTCCCATGCTCACACAGCTCGTACTGCGCAGCTTTCGTGCAGGGGGCCGTCTGCCCATAGGAGCGGTCGCCCGGCTAGGCGTCCCAGCGGCATGGGGCTTTGTGAGGGCACCACTGCAAACAACATGGATTGCGTGACACTGGAGATGTGAGAAAAGGAACAGTGCGGCTAACATCTATCATGCCGTGGTAACACTATCCGTATCAAGCTGTGTCCAGCCTGGCTGGACAAGCCACACACTGACCGAGCTGCAGCTGTGTCAGCGTATTATGCTGCAGCTGTGCCAGCACATGCATAGGTGCTGGCGCAGTCAATTCAGAGCAAGGCCTGCTCGACATGCAACGGTGCAGCAGCGATGACAGCGCACTGAGTTCGCGGCCCACCAGCAGTTTCGCCACTGTGTTCATACCAAGTGTTCGCACATCATGTTTTCTACAATATACACCCAGGTAGCTCAGCGCCTGGCTGAACAAGATAGACGCTCCTGCGGGCCGGAGGGCACAGCGGCCGTCACGGCGCCATCTGGTCGATCAGCTCCTGCAGGGGCGCCAGCTCCTTTGCATCTATCAGGTCGAACGCCTGCCGGCGCCGGACAGCCGCCTCGGGCCGTGCGATGCATGGCGCTCGTGGCCTGCCCATGCTGTGCCAGGCGCTTGCAGCGCAGCACGGTCGCACGTGCTCGCGCACAGGGAAAGGTGAGCAAGCCGTGCAGTGCCAGGGTCCGTGTCCGCCTAGGAATGCACCACAACACAGCGCCCAGCCAGGCTGTACGCATGGCTCCGCGCCGCGCCTGACCGCCCAGACAAGGTGCTGTTGAGCGCAAACAGCACCGCTGCAGCTGCCTGCGCACGGTGGGGCGCGCGCCGCGGCGCCGCGCGCGCGCGCCTGCGTGAAGTACGCAAAGTGCTTGAAGCAGGTGTTCAGGTGCGCCTCCTCGCCCAGCGAGCACACGTGGCGGAAGTGGCTGTGGTACAGGTGCGCGTAGACGCGGAACAGGCGCTTGAACACCGTGCGCGCGACCGCCCGGAAGTCCGGCGGGAAGGGCTCGCCGTACTGCTGCGGGAACATGCGCGGGTCATCCATCTGCACGGGCCCGCGAGTTTGCACGGCATGCAGCTCAAACGTGTTGACGTGGAGCTTGTCGAGGCACGTCCGCAGCCTCCCATGCTGGAAACGCGTTGATGCACTGCACGCGGCGGCCGGCCGCGCCGGGCAGCACGCGCTGCATGACATGCTGCTCGGCGACCAGGCGCCGCGGGGCAGGGTACGGCCCGGGTGCCGCGCGGGTCACAAACGGAGGCGCACGTGTGCGGCAGGGCCAGCCGACCTCGATGGAGCCGGGCCCTGGCATGCTCCAGGCGGGCCGGGCCGGCACCTGCGCCTCTATCCAGTCGAAGAGGGCGTTGATGTACTCGGGCGCGGCCAGGCGGACGGGCTTCCTCACCTTCAGCCCATCCGCCCACAGGTACTCGTACTGCGCGCCCCCGGCTCAGCAGTCACTTGCCTCCTCTGAGCAGCAGCGTTGTGATCCCCCGCACCAGCTCTCGGGCACCAAATTTGCATGTGCAACCCATGGGAGCACAGCCAGGCTAGATCAGGTACGATGGGCAAATGGCGCACTTGCACCTCTAGCCAACCTGGCGACGAGCGGAGCTGGAAACATCACCGCGGCCGGGGCGTGGCGCCGCAGCCCAGCGCTGCCGAGCGCGGCGCCGCGCCGGCGGGGCGCGCGCCTTCGGCCCGGCCGACATCTGCGGGCAGCTCGCGCGCGTGCAGAGCTCGGCCAGCGTGCCGTACAGGACGGCGATCGCGTTGTAGAAGTCGACCGCGTTCACCGCCAGCCACTCGTTCAGGTCCTCGCCCGGCGGCAGCTCGACCGCCTCGCGCACGCGCCCGCGGCCCAGCGTCGCGTCGATGTGCCGCTTGAGCGTGAGGCCCTGGCGCGCCGCGCGGCGGCGGGGCGGGGCTCAGCGGTGCGCCCTGCCAAGCGGGGCGCCTGCGGAGGGGCCCTGACTGGGCTGGGCGCGGGGCGGCGGCATAGGCGCCGGGCGCGGCCACAGGGTGAGCCCGGGTGGTGAGATGATTGTGCCAAGAGTGCCGCAGAGCAGCGGCCCTCCTCCGCTCGGGCCCACGGGCTTCGCTTGTCCCTGCTTGGAGGCTTGCGCAGCTAAATACACACCAACGTGGCACCCAGGCGTGAGACCTGGCGAGCTTGGCGGCGTTGAGGCTGCACCCCACAAGGGCTGGCCAGGCAGAAAGCCGCAGCGTCCTTTATTGTCTGAGCCCTGCTCGACAGGGCAAGGCCCTTGCCGAAGTGGCGGGCAGGAAACGTGCGCAGGCGTCCGCTCTCCCTGTGTGCAGCGCTCAAGAGAAGCAGGTGCTCGAGCTGGAACAGCCCTTCATATGTGGAACTATCTCGGAGCGGGTGGACGCAGCCGGGGCGCGCTAATCTGGCCACGTTGCGCAGGGGACCCCACCTTGCTGCCAACCGGTGTGTTCCTCTTGGGCCGGAAGGTCTTGGCATCCCTGCCGAAGCCTCCGCAACCTCAGAAGAGGCAGCGCCCCTTTCACAAAAACAGTGTAAGATGTCCAGGCAGGTGCCATACCTTGCGCCAAGGCCAAAAAGGCCAGCCATACACAGCAAAAAGAAGAGCCACAGCCGAGAGCTTGCTATGCTGCTGAGGCGCGACCAGGCTGGTCTGCCATCTGTGCACGCAAGCCAACACGCGCTACTCAGCTAAGACAGGATTGGTGGTTTTCTAGAGTTCGGCAGGTGTATGCGTACACTTGCTGCTCCCTCCCCGATACTACAAATGAAGGGCTGATGGTATGAACACCCTGGTCTGACACAAGAAGGCCAGGCAAGTTGCGTGAGGCAACCATGACGACGCTGCATGAGAGGGTGGTGCATTTCAAGAATCAGAAAGGCGTTGAGCTCTGCGGCACGCTCAGAGATGCAGGCGGCAAGGCGCGCTGGTTCACACATGCGTGATGCAAGGCCTCCACCAAGTGCAGTGCTCACTTGCTTGCACTGCTGCAGGCTGTTGTCCTCCTGGTGCATGGCCTCATGTCCCTGAGGGACAAGGTGCGCTTTCCAGAGATCGCGGCTGCGCTTGCTGAGCGAGGCGTGAGCAGCCTGCGCTTTGACTTCACCGGCAACGGCGACAGCGGTGGCGACTTTTGCTATGCCAATAGCTTCGGTGAGGTGGGGGAAGCCCCTGCATCACCCCTCAGACTCCTTTGGCGCCCAGGCGGACGCTCCGTCCTGGGCGTCCACATCTTGTGCCAAGCAACAACCGCTCCGTGAGCCTGGCACTCCCCGTCTGCAAGCACAGCACGGACACAGAGCAGTCAGGAGCTGCCAGCACTCATCCAAAAGTGCGGGAGCCGGCACGCTGCAGAGCCGACAGACAGACCGCCGACCGGCGAGCCGGCGCTGGCGCAGGCAGAGGACATACGCGCGGCGGTGCTCTGGGTGCGCGGCGAGCTGCGGCGCGAGGTCACCGGGCTGCTCGGGCACAGCAAGGGCGGCCTCGCGGCCATGCTGTACGCGTGCTCCTACGACGACGTCCCGCGCGTGCTCGGCCTGGCGGCCAGCTCCGCCCGTCGGAGCGGCCTGCAGGAGCTGTTTGGCGCCGACGGCACGCTGGACACGGTGGCGCGGACGGGCCGCGCCGAGGTGGTCTGGCGCTCCGTCAAAGCGCCCGGGCAGCTGCACACCTTCTACCTCACCAGGGAGGCGCGCGCCGCCTGGCGCTGGTTGCACTTGGCCTCACGTGTGCCATGCCCTGCTGCTGCAAGGTCTGGCGAGCACGGGGCTCGAGCGTTGCATGTGCGCCATGCATGTGCGCCTGCCGCCAAGGATGCAGGCGTGCGGCACAGCGTGGCCGGCTGGGAGGAGCTTGCATTGCTGAGGGCTTGGCAGGATGCTGTCGGGAGGGGGTCGCGCGCACGACCTGCTGGTGAGCATACGATGTACACACGCATTCAGGCATGGCACCTGTCATCGATCACGCGCCGCCCCGCCGCAGGACGTGGAGGAGTGCCAGACGCTGGACATGGCGCAGCACTGCCCCGGCATCAAGCGCACGCGCGTGCTGCTGGTGCACGGCGAGAAGGACGCGCGCGTGCCGCTCGATGCGCCGCGGACCTACGAGAAGCTCGTTCCGGGCGCGCGCGTGCGGCTCATCCCTGACGGCGACCACAACTTTGAGCAGCCGGGGTCCGCGAAGGAGATGATCGCCGCGGTGGTAGAGTTCTTCGCAGACGAACCTGTGTAGCTGCATGCAGCGTCTGCAGGCTCTCCTTTCAGCGTAAAGTGCCTTGCGTGATGTGTACCGGTTATCTCATTCTGTGCTCTGAACCCAGTGCTGTGCACCTGTCCCGGGCATGTGTTGATCACTTACCAAAGAATGCCACTGGGGCTGTACATGAGGAGTTGCAGCATGCAGGTTGCCATGATGTGCAGGCAAGGGCAGTGGGCATGTGTGGTAGTGCAGCGGTTTGCAGCAGGTTCAGTCATGCACACTATCAGCGCGCCCAGCCACAGCAGTGCACATGTGGCACAGGTAGCCAAAGCGTGTGCATGATGCATGCTAGCTACAGTGCTTGATTACTTTGCAAAGCATGAGCAGATAACAGAGCGGCAGTCCCACAGCATATGGGTGCTCAGCAGTGCCCACTGGTGTTAGCAGTGCATGCCTGCAAAATAATCTGCGATGTGAAAGAAGCAAGCTTGGTCGTGGCGTTTGCTTGAGTCAACAAAGCAGCTGCAAAGCGCGAAAAGGCATTGAATCAAGCGCGCTCCCCACGCAGTTCTCATCTCGCACACAAAAGGCGGCGGCTCACAGGCGCGCCGCATGGCCTGGCTTGGTGGCCGCCGGCGCAGCACGTACGAGCGACACGAGGGCGCCGTCTCACCACACGCGCCAGCCCCAGGCGCGGTGCCAGAACACGCGCCACCACTCGGTCGTGGCCTCGCTGCCCAGGTCCTGCTCGGCCTGCTCGATGAACAGCGCGACGCTGTCCAGGCCGCCGGCCGGCGGCGCTGTCAGCGCATCGAGCGCGTCGCCGCCGGCCACGTCGGCGACGTAGCGCGCGCTCACGCCGCGCGAGGTCGTCAGCGCGGCCGCGCTGGTCGGCGACAGGATCTTGCTCTGCGCGGCGCGGTAAGCGGTCTGAGCTGATCAGCAGCAGGCACAAGGCTCCACCCGCGAGCGGCAAAGCTGTGTGCCGGGTGCAGCGGAGGGCAGGTTGTCAGGAACACACTTCCAGGCGCGCTGCTTGGAGCTCATGGCAGGCCGCGCAGCGACAGTGTCCACAGCAGCATGCACTCTGGGGCAGCCATGGGGCAGCCAGCCTGAAAGTGCGCACCTCAAAGGTGAGCCTGCGCTTCTCGGCGTCGTACTCCGGGTTGGACAGCTGCAGGAGCGCGGAGCCGTTGGCGGCGAACATGACGGCGGCCGGGTCGCCTAGCCACTTGCCGTTGCGCGCCACCATCATGGAGCCCTCCGACGTGTTGGCAAAGGTGGCTGCGCGCGCAGGCGGTCAGCGCTTGGTGTGTTGCCCGGATAAGCACGCACAAGTTAGGCTGCATGGAGCCCTGGTGGCACACCACTTCTAGAGCAGAAGCGCCAGGCACATGCAAGTGAGCAGAAAGATACGAGTATGCGCAGCAACCATCAGGTCAACACAGCGGTGCACAGTGGAGACCAAGCAAGTTGTACCTGTGCTGTCGATCCCAGCGACGCTCTGGCGGGTGGTCCACACGGCCGTGTCCGCGACGCCGCTCAGGGTGAGCTCGTTGGCGGTCAGGCGCGCGCGGCGGGCCGAGATGGTGAACAGGATGTCGGCGGCCGGCAGGCCACTGCTGCTGGGACCGGGCGCGCCCACCCTGGCGACATCAACCGCATTGGCTGGCGCGCCAGCCGGGGCCAGGGAGCGCGTCCCTGCATTTGCCCACCACAGTGTTGCTCAGCATGAGCCTGGCATAACAGGCACTCGCCCAAGCGTGAGGGAGCCGGACGCCCACAAAGCTGCGCTTGCTTCACAGCAGGGCTGCGCTGCCAGCGCAGCGAAACCAAGGGCTGGATCGGCAAGGCGCTGCTTTGGATGTGGAAACCAGCAGGCCAGAGAGCCGGACGCACCGGCGGCAGTGGCGAGGACTGCTGCGAGCAGCAGGGCCGTTGCGAAGAGGTTGCCCGCCATGACGCGCCTGGCCGTGCACACGCCGGTGAGTTCAGACAGGACGACACGGATAAATCGAGCCTGTTTCAACACCCGTCCTTGTATAAGAGAAGCATGCCACGGGCCTGCATTAGCATGTATAGAGAAGGCATGCACGGCAACTCGACTTGGCAAGACGGCCCGTGCCCGCACCTCGTGCCGGTGTTGTCCACTGTCAGTGTGTTCTTCAATGGAGCTTGGATACGACTTGTGTTTGCCTCTCGCTCCTAGCGAGTTTTGTAGTACAAACTAGCTTCGGACCTGCTGCCCTAAACCAACACTGCACCTGCCTCAGGCTGCTCAGGACACTGCCGCAGGTGTCCTGGGCATGATGACTCAGCGCTGGATTTGCTCTTTTTGCGCATCACACTGTGCGCTCCTGATTGTCCATCGTGGGCAAACCCCTTCTTGACTGCCAGAAGTCGACATGCATGTTTGCTTTGCAGGACCACTACGCACGTGAAGCAAGAGGCGAAAGCGAGCAACGTCATGCAGCCCTGCCTACATCATGCTGATGATAGCTTGCACGAGATGCACATGCATCGCCAGGGCAAGTCTAGCACGGCGCAGCACAAAACAGAGGCCTGACAAGGCACGGCAGCCCCCGGACTCTGCAGAATCGCAAGTGAATGCGGATTGAAATCGGACCTGGTGAGGTCAAAACCGACGCACGGAGAGGTCAGGCAAGTGCAACGTAGCTAGCTGCATGGCATGCAGTGCATGCGAGGTAGTACTCGTGATAGTAACAGCAAGCCTTTGCTCAAACTGGCAGTGGAGCTTGTTTACAGGACAGCCTGGCTGCATATTCACAACCGGAGGACAACGTGGTGTCACACTTGTGCATGCGACCCTCCCTGCTCGAGGTGCATCATGGCGCAGCGCTTGCGGCAGTGAACATGCAGCACATGCAACAGCTGACACTGGCGCGCTCTGCTGTCAACGCGGCTGCCTGCGCCACGCTGGAGCGGCGCCCCTGCACGCCTTCGCTCTCAGCCCAGAGATGCGGCACAGCTGCGCAGCTTCAGAAAGCTTCGACGCGCAACTGGCCTCCCGCGCCCTCATCAGGCGGCAGCCGCGTCGCCCTTGCCGGCCTCCAGGCGGAAGAGCAGGAAGTTGAGGTCGACGGGCGCCTGCGTCGGCAGCAGCGCGACAAACGTGCGCAGGCGCGTCGCATACTCCGCGCCCAGCGCGGCCAGCACGCCGCGCACCTCAGCCACCTGCGCGGTGACAGGGTTGGGGCATGGGTAGAGGATAGGATGAAGGCCGACAGGGCCCCAGGCCCGTAGCATGGCGGCCATGGTGCGCACTCGAGGGTCGGGACCCGTGCGGGGAGCCGCGATTGGTGACCACTCGTGCGGCAACATGCAAGTGCAGACGCCTGTCGGCCGGCTTGGTGGCGAGCAGTGCCTTGACAGGGAGCTGAGCGAGCAAGGGCAGAACATGTGTCTGCTGGTGGGCGCGGCGGGCGCGGGCCTCCTCCGCCGGGATGCCCGCCAGCGGCGCGTCGTCCGCGCTTGACGCCCACTGCCGCGCGGCCGTGCGCTGCGCGGCCGCCGCCGCGCGCGCCGCGACCTCCGCCGCGGCGCCCTCCACCTGCGCGGCCCAGGGCGAGTCTGTCCTGCCCTACCCTAGGCGCGCCGTCGGGACGCAGGGAAGACGCAGGGGGGCCTGCTGAGCCCCTGCTTGCGTGCGCACATGGCGTGCGACCCGCCGCTCAGATCGTCCTCGCCGCTTTTCCGGCAACGTGCAGGCCCGTGCAGACCGCAAGGCTGCGACTGCCATGCGCATCCGAGCCAGCGGCGCGTGCCGGCGCGGCGCCCGGGGCGGCGGGGCCTGCGCGGGCGCGCCAGCAGGTGCAGGCGGCGCAGCGGCGGCAGCAGCAGCTGCAGCGTGCGCAGCAGCAGCGACAGCTCGCGCTGCAGCTCCGCGTCCGCCTCGCCCAGCAGCGCGCCGCCCTGCAGCTCAGCCAGGTACGCCGCGTGCGCGTCTGCCGCCCCGGCCGGCCCGCCTCAGAGGCGCGGCCCAGGCCCCTGTTGAGAGACCGGCGCCGGTGGCAGGGATGCCAACGTCTCTCAAGGAGGCAGCATGGGCGCAGCTGACCAGGGACAGGCTTGCTTCCAGCGCTGTCTGTATGGGCACGCTGCGATGACGCTATGCGCGCCACATTCCTGCGCTGAGCCAGGCGACCCAGCAGCCGAGCACCGCGGCCGCAGTGCGCTCGGCGCGCACACGCGACGCATCGGCCTGACAGGAGCGCGGCGGCGTCAGCTGCAGCGGGCCCCAGCTGCAGCGGGCCCCAGCGGGCTCCGGGGGCCGCGCCGATGAGGCCGTCGAGGTCGGCGACGGACGCCAGGCGCGCGGTGAAGGCCGCCCACGCGCGCTCGAGCACCTCACACATGAGGTACGCCTGCAGGTTGCCCGCCAGGTGCGCCATCTCGCTGCGCGTTGCATGCGCGCGGCGCAGCTCCGCCCACACGTCCGCCGCGCCTGGCGCGCGCGCGCGGCGCGCCAGCGCCGTCAGCCGGGCGCCGGCAGTTTGGGGTCTGTACAACGCCCTAGGGTATCGGTTTGTGCAGAAGCAACGCGCCGCCGCTCGGCGTGCGCAGGGGCCGCCGTCGTGGCTGCTAGGAGCTTGCAGTGGCTGCAGGTCGGGGCCCTGGCCCGATTCGGCGCCCGGGCCGCTGGGCGGCGCGCGCCTGGGCAGGCGAGGCCGGCGCGGCGCGTGCGCGCGGCCAGGCGCGCGAGCTGGCGCTGCATCGCGTTGAGCGCCAGCCAGGCACCGCCCAGCGAGTGCTCCGCGCGCTTGAGCGCCCACAGCAGCCCGGCCACGCGCTGGTACGCCGCCTCGGCGGCCGCCGTCAGCACGGTCGCCAGCGGCTCTTCGACCGTATAGCGCAGGCTAAACACATCCCAGCCTGCGCGCTGATTAGAGTTAGGGTTAGGGCTTAAAGCAGCACATGCGGCTGCTGTGGGGCGGAGCGCGGGGCACGGCGTGCGCGCTCTGGTGCACCCGCTCGCGCAAGCGGATGCAGGGATGCAGGGAGGAGCGCGTCGGTGTTACTGGCGGGTGTCCACTCCCTGTGGCTAGCGGCGGGCGCCCGCCGGGCGCCCGGCAGCGCCGGCGGCGGCGCACCGGTCTCCGAGGAGGTGGCGCGGCCGAGGCGCACGCGCAGGCGGCCGAGCGTGTCGGGGTCGTCGAACTGCGCGCTGCTGGCGCGCACGGCCGCGTCCAGGCGCCCGGCCAGCACGTACTCGCTCAGGCTGCCCGCGCGCGCGCTCAGCGTCTCGCCCAGGCCCTCCATCAGCACGGCTACAAAGTCGCCCTGGCGCGCGCGGCGCCCCATCGGCGGGCGGCGCAGCGCCGCGCTCACTCGGCGGCCTGCCGGCCCTGAGCGCCGAGCTGCTGGCTCAAGCTGCCGGCCCTGCGGCCCGCCCGGACGGCCCTGGCAGCGGCGGACGGGCGGGCGCGCTGGGGCCGGCGAGCGCTCCAGGTCGCTCGGCGCGGCGGGCGGCGCGTGTGCGGCCGGGCAGGCGGTGGGCGCGCGCCTGGCAGAGGAGGAGGTAGCGCTTGATGGCGTCGCAGTGCGCGACGAAGCGGTGCTTGCCCAGCAGCACACTGGTCACGTGGCGGTCGATGCCGGCCGCCGCGGCGTCGACCAGCGCCTCCAGCTCCGCCGTCTGCGCGTCGTGCCAGGGTCACGCCAGGGTCACGCCAGGGTCATGCCAGGGTCACGCCGCTGGGCGCGCCCGAATGGCGGCGGGCCTCCACCAGGGTCGGCCATGGGCCTGCCAGCGCGGGGGCCCCCGCGCGGCGCGGCGCAGTTCGGCGCCGCGCTCGACATCATAGAGCGCGGCGTAATGACGTATAGCGAGCGCGCCAGTGTTAAGGGGCGGACTTGCCGCCTGCGGCGTCCGCAGGCCGCACTGGCGCCGGGCGGCAGCGCGCCGGTGATATGGCCGGCAGGGCACTCTGCGGACCTCAGGCGACTCACTGCATCCTGCGGGCGCGGGGCGACGAGGAGGTCCTGGGGCAGGCGTGGCGGGGCTGCGTGGTGCGCGCCTGCCCGTAGCTGAGCCGCGCTGCGGCGGCGGCCATGGCGGTGCGCGCCAGGCCCTGCGCCAGCACTGCATCGCCGCAGCAGTCCCTGCAAGGACGGCACAGCAATCGGACGCACCCCGCCGCCACGCCACGCCGAGGCTGCACTTGAGGCGCTGGCGCACCGGGCAGGGCAAGCCGCGGCCGGCAGCACACGGCAACAGATCTGTTGCTGCCTGTCAGGTGCGGCAACAGAGCTAACGCGTCTGTATCTGTCGCAAGCACAAGCAATGCATATTGGGCGCGCGGCGCGATGCTCGGGCTGCGGCCTCGCGCACGCGGCGGGCCGCGCGCGCCAGGCGGCCACCGCCGTGCCAGGCCATGCAGGGCCGCCTCGCACATGCGGGCCGCAGCAGCGTGTGCGGGGCACATGCGCTGCCGCGCGCCGCATGCGGCGCGGGCCGCGCCTGAGGAAGTTGAGGCTCTTGCCGGCGCGCAGCAGCTTGGCGGCGAGCGTGGGCGGCACGAACGGCGGCCGCAGCGCCTCCTCCAGCCGGTAGCCGCTGCGCCACAGCGCGCCCGCGCCGTCTGCGCGCGCGGGGCGCACTTTTTGATGCGAGAGTTTTTATCGCGGCGGCAGGGGCACGCAGCCACCATGCGTGCGCAACTCTGTGCGCACTGTACTGCGGCCCCTCCCCAAGTCAGTCCACCTGCTGGCCTGGCAGGGCAGCGCCGCCGCGGCTAGCGCCGCGCGGGCGGTGCGCTCCTGCAGGCGCTAGCGCCCCGCGCCACGCGGTTCGTCACGGCTCTCCGCACTCAGCGCCGGCGCCCGGGCCACAGGGGCGCACTGCAGGGGTCGGCGGAGGCGGTGATGAAGAAGTCGCCGGGCGCGTTGTCCAGGCGGCCCTCAAAAAGCCAGCGGCGCACCATGTCCAGCAGCGGCGCGCCCGCGCGCCGCAGGCACCGCTCCACCTGGCGCGGTAGGGTTGGGGCTCGGCCGGGCGGGGGCGCCGGGCGCGGCCCAGCAGGCGCGTGGCTGCAGCGCAGCAGCTGGCCCGGCCATCGTCGGCGAGCATGGGGCATGCCTGCCGACACAATCCCGGCTCCCCTGACTCTGGCGCGTCGCCTCAGGACAGAACGACAGCCTTGCTCTGGTTCACCAACTATTGCGGCAGCCTGCAGGCCCGTCCGCAGCCCGGGGCCGCGGCGCGCTCACCGTGGAGCGGACAGCCGGCTGCCCGTGCTGCGCTGCAGCATCCAACGCGGCCACCAGCTCGCCGCCCGCCAGCCCCGTCACCTGCCGCCCACGCCACAGCGCTCTAATTTTATGCATTCCTTTTACAGCAGCGCCTTTACAAGTTGCACCTGGTGTTACAACCTTGCCGCGCAGGGAGAGCAAGTCAGACAGCAGGCTCATCATGAAATCACGCCAGGCGCTCGAGGAGAAGTGTCTCATGCAGCGCACCGCGCGGCGCATGTAAGTCAAGCCGTGCCACAGCGTTTGCAGTAGTGCAGTAGTGCAGTAGTGGCCTGCAGCCCTGCCTCTGACGAGCACATGGCTGCCCAGCACACCGCGCGCTCCCGCACTCTCGCAAGCCTGGTCAGCGGTGGGGCTAGAGAGTTAGGGTCTCGCGCCTGGTCAGCGAGCGCCGCCAGCGTGCGCAGGCGCAGCGTCGGCTCCGCCAGCCACACCGCCAGCCGCCGCAGCGTCAGGTACGGCGCATCCGCGTCCCCGCCTGCGCGCGGGGTCTGGTTTTGAGGCCCGCATGCACGCATGCACCTGCTGGAGTTTGACCGCCAACCCATGTGCACAGAGCCGGGCTGCCGTCACAGGCCGCGAGCGTGCAGTGGTCGCATCGGCTCTCCTTAGTCCTTCGATGCCTGGCCTCACGTGCCACGCGGCACGGCAGCCAGCGCAATGAGGCCAGGTGACTGGTAGCTGTGGCTCTGGGGCTTGGTTGCCTAAGTTTCAATGAACTCAGGGGACCCGCAGCTCTACCCTGCTCCATGGCCGCCGCATGCCCTGGCGCACCCGGCGGCGGCGCGTGCGCGGCGAGCGCGTCCAGGTGCGCGAGCAGCTGGTACAGGCCGGCCAGCTCGCGCTGCAGCGCCGCGCGGAACGCGCGCCGGATGGCGCCCTCGCCGCCGCCGGCGCCGCCGACGCCGGCCGCGCCGCCGCCCTGAGCGTGGCCGCGCACGCGCCTGCGCGCCATGCGCGCGGCGGCGCGCCTCAGCCGCGCCGCGTCGCGTCATTGCCGCGCGCCGCGTCGCGCGCCCTGGCCGCCGGCGTGGCTGCCACAGGTGGCGGGGGCAGAGTCGGTGGCGCGCTGCCCAAGCGCTGCTCTCGCAAGGGGTTGTGCCCTGCACTATGGCTGATACATGATGACCGATCAGGCACGCCGCCAAGAAGATAGTAGCGTCAGAGGCATCGTGGCCAAGTTCTGTAGGGCCCGAGAACCCAGGGGTCCACCTGGCCTGCCTGCATGCGGGCGTGCGTCATGCGCGCTGCGCGCGAGGGCCGCGCAGCCGCGGGCGCACCGGAACAGCCAGCCGAGCTCGCACAGCCGCAGCACGAGCTGCCGGTGCACCGCGGACACGCCGGCCTCCGGCGCGATCTCCGCGCCGCCGCGGCCGCCAGCCGCCGCGCCGCTGAAGCGGATGATGCGCCCGTCCACCGCCTGGCAGGCGCACAGCATCTCGCGAACCAGCTCCGCCTCGCTCACCTGCGTGCGGCGCCAGGGTGGGCGCGCGCCGGGCTTGGGGTAGGGTTAGGGCGCATGGATACCCCTCGCGGCCCGGCTGCGCCGCCTGCTGCGGCTGCGCCTGCGTGCCCGGCACCATGGCTCACAACGCCTCGCCGCTGCGGGCTCGCCGCGGGGCAGCGCTGGTGTTGGGCACTTTGACCACGCCAGGCTCGCTGTCTGCGCTCTGTTATGGGCGACCATCGATTGGCAGCTCTGCAACGTTTGCCTACCAGAGGCTTCCTGGCCCAGACGCTGGCCCAGATGCTGCCAGGTGACGGGGAGGCGTCGCGCGCCTCGCAGTCGGTGCGCGGGCCGGCGTCGGCCAGGCGCGAGCGCGCCCGGCCGTTGGCCGCGGGCGCAGCCGCCGCAGGCCCGGCAGTCGGCGGCGCCGCGGCCGGCGCTGCCTGCCCGGCCTGGCTCCGCGCGCCGGTCATGGAGCTCAGGAACGACCCCAGCCCCAGCCCGCCGTGCCGCGCAGGCGCGCTCTGTGCATCCCGCGCCGGCGCGCCCGCGGGCGCGCCCGGCGGCGCGCGGGGCCCATCGCCCTCCCCGCGCCCACCGCTCGGCAGCTGCGCGAGCAGCAGCAGCAAGCCGAGCCGCGCTCCGGGCGCGACGTCGCTCGTGAGCAGGCGCAGCTGCAGCTCGTCCGCCCTGCCGCCGCCGCGCCGCGGGCGTGACTGGATGGCAGCGGGGCGCTGTGCATGCAGGCGGAGCCTTGGTGCGGCTTCGCATTGCATGCCCTGCCCATCTTGCAGCCACGGAGCTTTGACGCTCCTGTGCGCCGGGTGGAAGCGCGCACACACCCCTTTGTCGCAAGCAAGGTGACTTGGCACACAATTCCCCCCTCAAGTGGGCTCATGTTAGACTACCTCCTGATGATGGACCTATCAGGGGCTATGCGGTGTAAGCACTGCCGTGGCAGACGGCCGCACCTTGCCACGCCGTCACCACAGCCGAGCTGCGCCAGGCGGCGCCGCAAGCAGACCATGGCCGTGTTCTCGTCCCGCAGCTGCGGCACCACAGAGCCCTGGCCAAAGGTCTTCAGCGCGAGCCTGCACGCCCGCGCTTACAGCTTCGACTCAAAAGTGCGTCGTATAATACAGCGTGGCCGGTCAGTGCACACTCTCTCTACTGTGGCCGAGGCTGTGACCCAGGCATTGCCCCTGCAGTGTCCTGCAGACAGAGGGCAGCGCTGAGAAACAAGCCACTGGCGGCGCTGGGACGCGCGTCAGCACGCGTCGCGCAGCAGCCTCCACAGCCGCACTGTCACCGCTGGCCCCTGCCAGGCCGCTGTCAATGAGGCGCTGCAGCAGCTCCGCCGTCTGGCGCAACGCTGCTGTGCTCATTGTGCCCATCGCGCCGTCTGATCTTGCTGTCTAGAAATGCCAGGTGCCAACAACGCCGCTCGCTTGCCGCGCGCGGTCAACCGCGGCGCTACGCCTCACAGCCCAGCCGCTCAGCCAGCAGATGGGTGTCGTGGGTATGCGGCATCATGTTGGGTGCGTCGCATCCATCTGCAGTGTCAAGGCATACAGTCCGCAGAGCGCGTGGTGCTGTGCAGCAAGAGCATACGCTAGCGTATACCGCGCTCGGCGTTGTCTCCAGGAGTGCAGCCTGCTGCTCAGGCAGGAGCAAGGCAAGTGCTTAGGGCTAGTTTGAACCCTTTAGGAGCAAGACCCGGGCCTTGCTCGGGTGTAGCAGTAAGCTGAAGTGACACCAGAAGGGGTCAGCGCCCGTGTGTGCACATTGGGGGCGCGGCGCGCCGGGCGGGGGCAGGATGGCGATGGTGTCCGTGGAGCGCTCGTGCACCTTCCTCGTGCACTTTGACAAGGCGGCCAGCCAGTCCGAGATTAAGGAGGCACTGGAGGGCAGCGACTCTGCCGCCAAGGTGCAGGCGATGCAGAAGGCGATCATGATGCTGCTGAACGGCGAGTCGCTGCCCGCGCTGTTCATCACCATTGTGCGCTACGTGCTGCCGTCGGAGGACCACACAATACAGAAGCTCCTGCTTCTGTACCTGGTGCGCTTCCGCTGCTGCTCCCTTCCCCGAGCGCGAGGCTCGGCCGCGCGCCAGCGGCGCGCCCGACGCGTGCACGGCGCTGCGCAGGAGACAATCGAGAAGACGGACTCGTCTGGCAAGCTGCTGCCGGAGATGGTAAGCCCGTGAGGCTGGCTGCTGACTGAGCATGCTCTGCACAATGCATGCCCCCAAGCAGCTGCAGGCGGGGCTCACCTCTCCGGTGGGCGTGCAGATCCTCATCTGCCAGAACCTGCGGAACAACTTGCAGCACCCGAACGAGTACATCCGGGGCGTGACGCTGCGGTTCCTGTGCCGAATTCGGGAGGAGGAGATTTTGGAGCCCCTCATCCCCTCGATCCTGGCCTGCCTGGAGCACAGGCACTCGTACGTGCGGCGCAACGCGGTGCTGGCCATCAACGCGCTGTATAAGCTGCCCAAGGGCGAGCACCTGCTGCAGGACGCGCCGGAGCTGATCGAAAAGGTGGGGCCCCCTGGCGCTGCGCAGGGGGGCCTGCGCGGCGCGCGCCTGCGGCCCCCGGTACTCGCAGGGTGACGGGCGCTGCAGCGGCGCGGTGATGGCCCCGCGCGCAGGTGCTGCAGTCGGAGCAGGACCTGTCGACCAAGCGCAACGCCTTCCAGATGCTGTGCAACCACGCGCAGGACCTGGCGACCAACTACCTGCTGTCCCAGGCGCGCCGTTGCAGCTACCTTACACTGCAGTGTCAAACGCACCCAGCGGAGGCGGCGGTGCGTGACCGGTTTCAAGCGCCCACGTGAGGAGCGACACACACGTCCTGCGGCACCTCACGCAAGGGCGCCGGCGCCGGCGCGCGACCGCAGGCGTCTCCTCACACGCAACCCAGCCGTGAGCTATGTGGCTGGTGTGCGCGCGTTATGGCCGCGCAGCGGCAGGGAAGGAGGTCGCGGCACGGCCAGGGCAGCCGCATCCGTGCTGCCAAATGCCGGTGCAGCCGGGCGGAGGCTGCTCCGCCTGCGTCGCGGCGACCCCGCCGTGCAGGACCGTTGCTGGCCTGGCCGGGCGCGGCGCCCACCGGGGGAGTCCGCCGCGGCGCAGGTGGACAACGTGGCGCACTGGGGCGACATCCTGCAGCTGGCGGTGCTGGAGCTGATCCGCAAGGTCTGCCGCGGCGCGCCGGCGGAGAAGGGGCGGCACATGAAGACCATCCTGGCGCTGCTGCAGAGCACGAGCACCGCGGTCGTGTACGAGTGCGCGGTCACGCTGGTCTCGCTCTCGCAGGCGCGCCGCTCGCGGGCCCCGCGCCGCGCCCCGTTCCCTTTTATTGCCTCGTGGCCATCCCGCGCGGTGGGCCTAGCTTTTGCGTTGGAGGCCTGGAGCTGGGACGCTGGTCGATGGTATACTAGCCTGCGCGCCAGCCAAGTCGAGTGCAGGCTCGTGCAAATGGGCCACATCAAGCCGCCGTCCGCTACCAGCTCATGTGGCCCCTGGTGGAGGCGGCTGCGGCGCGGGCAGCAGGCGAAGCCCCGCAGGTGACGCCAGGGTATGGGGCGCGCAGGCTCCGACGGCGATCCGGGCGGCGGCCAACTGCTTCTGCCAGCTGCTGGTCAGCCAGAGCGACAACAACGTCAAGCTCATCGTGCTCGACCGCCTGCAGGCGCGCGCCCCCGTCCCCATGCCGCCGCGGATGGAGAGGGCTGAGCGTCTAAGTTTGCACCGGCGTCCTGGTGAGCCGCACGGGGGATGCCTGGCGCCGCCAAGGCGGAGACGCCGTAGGAGAGACAAGGGGCCTGCCCTGCCGTGCTGGCACCTTGCAGCACAGGCGCCCCGCTCCGCATGCGCGTGCGCCTGCAGGAGCAGGCACGGCGTTTGACGCACGGCGCTGTGGTCGCGCACGCCTGTCACAGTACGCCACCGCGCCGTGACCGTCGCGCGGGCACAAACATGCGCGCACGCGCGACGCAGGAGCTGAAGGCGCGGCACCGCGAGGTGATGGGCGAGTCGCTCATGGACATGCTGCGCGCGCTGGCGACGCCCAACATGGACATCCGCAAGAAGACGCTGGACATCGCGCTGGACCTCATCACCTCGCGCAACATCGACGAGGCGCGGCCCCGGCGGCGGCCCGGCCCGCCCTGCGCGCCCCGGTGCCAGTGCCGCGCGTCGCCCGCCGTCCTTGGCGCGGCGTCGCCTCCGGGGCGCGAGCCGGAGCGCCGCTCTGTGTTCCTATCGCAGTGTCTCTGTGGACCCCAACTCCGGCGCGGGGAGGGGCGGTGCTGCGGCGCTCGGTAGGGTCAGGGTAGGGTAGGGCATTGTGACGCCGCTGAGGCGGCGCGCGTGCGCAGGTCGTCATGGTGCTGAAGAAGGAGATCATGAAGACGCAGAGCAAGGAGCTGGAGAAGGGCGCCGAGTACCGGCAGATGCTGGTCCAGGCGCGCCGCCCGCGCGCCCCCCCACAGGCGGCCCGCGGCAGCCTTAGGGCGGCGCCGGGACTGCAAGCGGCTCATGGCGGTGCCTGGGGGCTCCCCGCATGCGTGGCTGGATGGCTCCTCTGATCGGCAGCACCACGAGCGCGTCCGCTCGAAGCTGGGCCGTGGCTGCCTGGGCGGGCGGCTGCGCGGGAGACCCAGGGAATGTCGAGCGCAGTGTCCAGACTCTGCACATCTGGTGAACGGCGCAGCCGTGCGCTCCACGAGCAAGGCCTGGGCGTGCGCGCCGCGGCTCGGCAGCCCCGAGCCCCGGAGCCCCACTGCATGCCTGCGGGGCACAAAGCGCGTGCGGAGCCCCGACGGCCCTGAAGCGTCGCGCGCGCGACCTCAGCAAGTCTGTTTTTCTTGCCTCTCGTGAACATACCATGGAAGCGCGCGCCTGGCCCTTTATTCATGAGCCCTGCAACGCGCCGCACACCAAATCTAGGGCCTGAATCCGTACCTCTACTCTTTCGCGCGCAGGCCATCCACTCGTGCGCGGTGCGCTTCCCGGACGTGGCGGCCAGCGTGGTGCACCTGCTCATGGACTTCCTGGGCGACCTGAACACCGCGCCCGCGCTGGACGTGGTCTTCTTCGTGCGCGAGATCATGGAGACCAACCCGAAGCTGCGTCCGACCATCCTGGCGCGCCTGCTGGACAGCTTCGGCACCATCCGCTCCAGCCGCGTGTGCACTTGCGCGCTGTGGATCGTGGGCGAGTACTGCGCGAGCGCCGCCGACATCGCGTCCGCGCTTGAGGCGCGCGCCCCGGGGCCCCCCGTCACAGGATCCCCTAACCTAGCCCCAACACACTAACGAGGCGGCCGCCGCAGCAGCCCTGCCGGTGATTGGTGCAGGACGGAGGACGCTTGCGCCACAGGCGCAGGCCTGCTGCGCGTGCGCGACTGCAGCGCTCGCTCTGCTGCCGGAGAGCCGAGGCCGCGCGCTCGTCACGGCGTGGCCGCGGCGCCGGGACTCCAGGCTTGCGCACTGCCTGCGGGCGGGCTCCCCGCGCTCAGGCGGCGCGGCGCGGCGCGGCGCAGGTGATCAAGGCGTCGCTGGGGCCGCTGCCGTTCGTGTGCGAGGACGCCGAGGGCGAGGAGCCCGGCGCGAACGGGGCGCAGCCCGCGGCCGCGCCGGCGCCGCCGCCGGTGCGGCGCCCTGCTGTCCGCCGACTGCGCAGGGCTGGAGAGGAGGTGCACGCTGACCCACTGGCTGAGGCGCAGGCGGAGCTTGCATGCGCGTGACTCATCCCACGCCACCCTCTCGCGCAAGTGTTGCATCGCCACCTCCCAGTGATGTCTGCCCATAGCAATGGGGAGCGGCTGCCTGGTCAAGGGCAGACAGGGCTTCCTGGGGCACCGTCAGCCATGCATGCACGCGCAGCCTGACCGCCTCGCCCGGCGGCAGATGCCGACGAGCAATCGGCCGGCGGTGCTGCCGGACGGTTCGTACGCGTCGCAGACGGCGCTGGCGGACAACTTTGCGGGCGCGGCGGCGTTGGGCGCGAACGCGGCGCCCAACCTGCGCACGCTGCTGCTGGCCGGCGACTTCTTCCTGGGCGCCGTGGTGGCGGGTGCGGCGCTGGGGTTCAGGGTGCCCACCCTAAACCGCTAGCATCCCTGGGTCCGGACGGTTGTTGCTCGGCGGCCGCGACTCAGTCCTGCGCTCCCGGGTGCCTGGATGCGGGCGCAGCTGCGCCGTCCGCCGGAACCTGCCACTGTGCGGCGCAAGAGCACTGAGCGTTGCGTCCAGCATGCCGTGCACGTGCGCGCGAGTCGAGCCTTGCACTCTGCTGGGTCGCGGGCCGAGGCGGCGGCCGCGCGCGCAGGCGCGCTCACGAAGCTGCTGCTGCGCATGCGCGAGCTGCCGGGCGCGGGCGCGGGCGCGGCCAACCGCGCGAGCGCGGAGGGCATGCTGGCCATCGCGGCCATGCTGCTGCTGGGCGAGAGCGCCGCGCTGCCGCACCCGGCCGACGCGGACTCGGTGGACCGCATGGTCACCTGCCTGCAGGCGCGCGCGCCGCCCAGGGCACGCGGGGTGCACCTTCCTTTTGGACGACACCGGTGCTGTGGCTGGGGAAGCGTGGTGGCCTGCACGGCGGTCACCCGCCGCGGGTTTGCAGGTCCCCCGAGACCCTTTGCGAACGTCCGGCTCCCATTTGCCCAGCCCCGGGAGTCGCGCAGGCGCGCCACGGGGCGCGGGCGCGGCGCCCGCAGCGCCCGCGCAAACATGCGCCGGCCGCCTCACGGGCGCGCCCGCGGCCGCGCAGGTGCTGGCGGCGAGCGACCCGGGCATGGAGGCGGTGTGGCTGGAGGAGTGCCGCGGCAGCTTTGCGGCCATGATTGCGGACAAGCAGCGCCGCGAGGCCGCCGAGGCGCAGAGCCAGGCCGCGCGCGCGGTCGCGCAGCCCGACGAGCTCATCGACTTTGTTCACCTCAAGGCGCGGCGCCCGGCGCGCGCGCGCGCCCCAGGTCGGACCCGCGGGCGCTCGGCGCAGCGCGGCGCGCGGCTGCGGCGCGGCGTCCGCCGCGCACCCTGTGCCGCAGCGCGCATACAGGGGTCTGGTTGGAGCGGTCTGGGCGGCGCCATGGAGCAGCACAGGAACGCGCGCACGCATGCGGGCACCCTCACCATAACCCTGTAATGATTGCAGCGTTTGGCGCTGTGGGGGAAGTGCAGGCCCGGTGCTCAAACATGGGTGCCAGGACACTTTTTATGAAAGCGCCGCCGGTTGGCTGACGCGGGTGCGACCTCCCGCAGTCGCGGCGCGGCCTGAGCCGGCTGGAGCTGGAGGACGAGGTGGCCAATGACCTGCAGCGCGCGACCGGGCTGGTCGATGCCGACGCGCAGGACGCGAGCCGCCTCAACCGCGTGCTGCAGCTCACCGGTGCGCGGCGGGCGTTGGCCCCTAACCGCAGCCGCGCGCACGTCCCAGCGCCGGGCGCACATGGGCTGCCCGGCACTCGCGCCGCGTGCCCTGCTCGCCGAGCGCCCTGGTGTGCAGCAGAGCAGCCTTGTCACGTCATGTTTCCGCGGAGTGCTCAGGTGGCCTGCTACCATAATAGGCTGCTCGCTGAAGGCCACATCGCGCGCGCGGCGGCGCGCGCACAGGCCTGGCAGATCCGGTGTATGCGGAGGCATCATGAGGAAGGACTAGGGTTATTGAAGGGTAAGGTTTCTGACTGAACACGGCGGCGCGCACGCAGGCCTGGCGGACCCGGTGTATGCGGAGGCGTATGTGACGGTGCACCAGTACGACATTGTGCTGGACGTCACCGTCATCAACCGCACCGGCGACACGCTGCAGAACCTGTGCCTGGAGCTGGCCACCATGGGCGACCTCAAGCTCGTGGAGCGGCCGCAGAACTACACGCTGGGCCCGGGCGCCACGCGGACCGTACGGTGTGCGCGGCGCCCCCGCGGTGCCCCAGTACCCGCGCAGGGCGAGCCCAGGCCAGCAGGCCGCCGCGGCAGGCTGCAAGCTGCGGGCTGCCGGCGGAACCACACGCGCTGCGCCCAGGCATGAGCTTAGGGTGAACGCAACCTATACCCTAAATAAAGACTTAGCCTAACCCTACCTTACCTAATGCTGCGCCCGGGCTCGAGCGCGGGATGGGCGCGCGCGCGCAGGGCCAACATCAAGGTGTCGTCCACGGAGACGGGCGCCATCTTCGGCAACGTCGTGTACGAGGCCACCGGCGCGTCCGAGCGCAGCGTGGCGCGCCCCGCCCCGCGCCCGCCCGGCGGCAGCGACGCGCTCGCCGGGCCTGCGCTGTCGGCGCAGTGCTGCGCTGGGGCTGCCGCCGGCTGTGCAGCGCGCTGTGCAAGGTTTGCTGCGTTCTACTTGTCTCGTTCTGGAGCCTGCACTGGGTGGCTCCTTCCAGGGGCGTGCCGGAGCGCGGCTGGGCGGCCCGGCAGCTGTGTGCCGGCGGCCGCGCGAGAGCTGCAGGGTTGACACCTGGCCTGGGTCAGCACACCTTGCAGGCCTGGCTCGGCCTGACCCTTGCAGTGCAGCCGCAGGCGTGGTGACCATGGGCACCCCCGCGCCGCACGCCGCCGTGCAGAGCGCCCCGCTGATGCACGGCGCGCGCGCGCGGCCGCAGGTGGTGCTGAATGACATCCACATCGATATCATGGACTACATCGCGCCGGCCACGTGTGCGGACGTGCAGTTCCGCTCCATGTGGGCCGAGTTCGAGTGGGAGAACAAGGCGCGCGCTAACCCTGACCCTAGCCCGCCGCAGGGCGCGCGCGCTGCCGCGTCTGGTTGGAGGGCCGGCGCCACTGCCGGCCAGCTGCAAGCATGCAGGGCCCCGCTGCAACAGGGTCAAAAGGGAGTGCCTCCGGCAGCGAGGGCGCTTGCCCGTCGGCATCATTTGCCGGCACAGCCGTCATTCTCAATGCTTGGCGCCTCTGATTGTCTTGCATGCGAGCCAGCCCCATCGTGCTGACGGTCCGCCTCTGGCAGTGCCGGCTGGCAGGAGTGCGTAACAAGCGGAACGGAGCCTTTGTGGCTGCGATCACCTCACATTGCCTGCGCTGCCCCGTGTGCCCAGCTGGCAGATTTTTGTTACCTTCTGAGGGTAACCTGACGATGGCCTGCGCGCGCGCGGCCAGGTCGCGGTGAACACGGTGATCACGGACGTCAACGCGTTCCTGGACCACATCGTGGCGGCGACCAACATGCGCTGCCTGACGCCGCCGAGCGCGCTCACGGGCGCGTGCGGCTTCCTGGCGGCCAACCTGTATGCCAAGTCCGTGTTCGGCGAGGATGCGCTCGTCAACGTCAGCATCGAGCAGGGCGCCGACGGCCGCCTAGCCGGCTTCATCCGCATCCGGCGCGGCCCCGCCCCTGCACCCGCCTTCTCACCCCCCACTGCCTCCGTGGGGCGGCCGCAGCAGTGCTGTCGTGTGGGGCGCGCTGCGCGCGGGTTGTCATGCGTACGCTTCGGCGTGCACCGGGCGCCCCTGGCCGGGGCGTGTGCAGCTTGGGCCGTCCAGTCAGCCCTGGCACGAATGGTCCTCGAGCGGTGCGTGGCGCGCCGGGCGGCCCTGCATGCGCGCGCATGCACCCATGCCAGACAGGGGCACGGTCTGGCAGCGCTCTGAGCGGTGGGCGCGCGCGCGGCAGGTCGAAAACGCAGGGCATCGCGCTGTCGCTGGGCGACAAGCTCATCCTGAAGCAGAAGGGCTGAAGCGCGCGCGCACGCGACTGTGTCTGCAAACGGGGGGCGGGGCGCATTGGTTGAGGGGCGTGTAGCATTGGGTCTTCTGCCTTTCGGCGTGTTCGGTCTGCAGCTCCAGTCAAAGCAGGGCGTGTTGACTTGCAGCTCCAGGCAGATATCAGTGAGTTGCATAGGGGCTGTGGCCACGCTGCCTAGCGCAGCCGTAGCTCTGCAACCTGCGTCATACACCTGGAGGGCAGCTCTTCACAGTCAGCCCCGTACAGTTTCGCCCCAACGCATGCCATGCTGCTTGCACATGCTGTCCCGCAGCGTGAGTCAGCTGACAGCGGCCTTCACATCATGCAATGTTGACCGTGCACAGGGCACTGATAGCCCTCTCGCCAGGTAGTTGCGCCCGCCTCAGTCCGACCGCAGACCAGATTGAATCGAGCACCGACGTGCCAGCGCTAGCGCCAATGTATGCTAGGTGTCAAGTGAGCTGGCGCGCAGCAAGGTTCAGCATCAAGGACGTGGCGCAGGCTGCATTGCAATGAACTCGTGGGGCCTGAAGCGATGCACTGCAAACACAATCAGCGCACATGCCTGTTTGCTGCCCGGGAACAAGCCTGGCAGGTAAAAGCTATGCGCCATGCGGACAACCCTGCAGGAGGGGACCGCCTGCAGGGCTCGACAGAATGCGCTTGACCTAGGACTACCTCACGGACGACAGGAGCGCTAACTTCGCAGTCATGGACAACCCTCCCTCGCTTGCAGGCGGCGCGACGAGCGCGTCGCGCGCGGCACCGTGCGCGGCGCGCACGGGCTGTCGCCCGGCGGCTTGGCGGCCGGCGTCGCAGCGCGCCGGCGCGTCGCGCGGGTCTGCACCCCTGCGCACAGCAGCCGCGCCCTGTGCTTGCAGGGCATTGTTGTTCCAGGGTCCAGACGGAGGCCGCATGCCCTCACGCATGCACGGCAGCGATGTGCATGCAAGCAGGGCGCAGAACATGAGCCAGCCATGCCGGTGTCGCTGGCACTGCCAGAGGCAACGCTGTAGACGGTGTGAGTCACAGTCAAGCGCGCATCGAGCTTGCATGCGCACCGCCGCTGCTCGCCTCGGCGCGCTTGGTAGGGGTCATCTGCACGGCAGCCGGCGGCGCGGCAGCGGCGCCGTCGCCGCAAGCCAGTTGCTCGGCTGCGCCCGCCGCGCCGTGTGCAGCCACGTTGCCCGGGGCGGCGGCCTCAGTGTCGGACGAGCCGCAGCGGTCCGGGGCCGCGCCCGGCGACGGCCGCGGCGTCGACGGCCCCTCCGCGCAAGGCTTCAGGCTAGGGTCTGGCCGGCCGGCAGGGTCCGTCGGCAACCCCCGGCACGCGGGCGTTGCGCTCTGCTGGCCAGCCATCTCCCCAGCCTCTGCCGAATCAGGCGCGGGCGGCGTCGCCTCCTCCGCAGCGTCGGCCTTGGCCTTGGCGGCCGGGGCGTGCGCTGCGCGGGCGGCGCTCGCGGACAGCACAACATTCACCGCTGCGTCGGCGGGCGTGCCTGGCGCGGCGGGCGCGCGCGCGGTCGCTGTCACGGTTACAGCGGCATCGACCGGCGCGGGCGCCGCGGCGGCCACGCCGCCCTCGCACGCCTGCCGCCGCTGTAGCAGCTGCGCCTGCGCGAGCACATCAGTATGTAGTTGGAGCCTGCGGGCTGACACATACGCGTCAGCACCACGGCTGTGGAGGTTCCTTGCTCTAGCTGTAAAGAGAGAGATGGTGCTGCCGCACAGTCGGCCATCGAGGCAGCATGCCAGGACCCGCGCAACAGCCCAAGCATCATCCTTGTACCTGGACAGCCGTGCCTGGCAGCAACAGCCACGCTCGCCACTGATCGCGCCATGTCACCAAGCACGTGTGTGAGCGGACCAACATCAATGTGTTGCTTTGCGCCACACCCAGAGCGGCAGCACAGGGCCGGCGTGCATGGGGCGCGCGCCTGCACATAGTGCCCCACCGACGCGAAGCCCTTGCCCTGCGCCTCGAAGATGGCAATGCCGGTCGGCTTGAGGCCGCGCCGGGTCATGCATATGCTGGAGTTGCAGATCCAGGCCTCATTCTGCGCGCGCGCTCACACCGGGGCAGGAACACTCGGTTAAGCAATTGGCCATCATGCGCTCGGGAGACCCTTATTGCGGGCAGAGCGCAGGCGTCTGCTGCATGCTGATGCATGCGCCCACGTGTCCGGCCTCGACTTGATCAATGCACCTGGGTAGGGAAGGTGTGCTAGGGGCTATCCCTAGCCCCTGAGAGTCAGCCTGCCAGCATGCAGCACGGCTGCAAAAATGCTCACTCCTGCCGACCTGCCTGCCCTGGGTGGCAGCGGTGCCCGCACCGGGTTGTCCGCCTCGTAGCAGTGCGGGCAGAGCCAGGCGCCGGCGGCCATGGCGGCGCGCACGTCCTCGAGCCGCTGCCCATAGCGCACGCTCAGGCACGCGCGGCAGAAGCGGCCTGTTGCGCTGCCGCAGCGGCTGCACTCGGACTTGCCTGCACGGCCGCGCCGCGCCTCAGCTTTGCGGCGCCTGCGGCGGCGACCTCTCACACGTTCTGCCTCCCGCTGGCCAGGCACGCGTCGCTGTTTCTCTGCACCAGGCAGCTGCCGCGGCATCATGCTCATAGCTTGAAACCGCATCCCATCATCAAGTAGCAGCGCACAGCAGTGGCCACACGGTATGTGCAATTGGGACAGAGGAGGGTCGCGCACCCTGGCAGGGCAAAAAGGGGTCGCGCGTGCTGCACCGCTTGCAGTCGGGCTCGCCGCAGAGCTTCTTCTGCCGGCAGAAGTGGCAGCAGACCCCTGCCACGGCCACATACGTTCATGGTGCGGTCAAGTTGAGTCCCTGGTGACTGCGGCAGCGGTGCAGCACATGACAAAGGTTACAAACGGGGAGCTTTCGCTTCGCAGTCGTTCAATGTGCAGGCAGTGTCTGCCTCGCACACAGTCGTTGTGTATGGGTATGGTCAGGCCATGCAAAAGCGCACTGGTCGGGCACCGCACCCGCCACAGAGTCGTAGATGGAGCCGCGGCTCTGGCTGTTGCAGCGGCGCGCGCTCACGAACGCCGTCCAGCGCCGGTCCTGCTCAGAGGCCACCACGCCCTTGGGCAGCGCGACGCGCCCTGCGCGCAGCCCCAGCTGTCTTGCCCAACAGCATGTACATGCAGTTATCCTGCGCCAGCAGCAACCTTGGGTTAAGGGACCATCGCGTCACATTTACTCCTAGGCTGCGGGCCGTGGGTCCCGCGCCGTCTCCGCTCTCATCGCCGTCCACATAGTCGTCCGCCAGCCCATCCTTGAACTCGGGCGCGGCCTTGGCCAGGCGCGCGGACGTGCGCGCAGGCGTGACCGGACACGACGTTGCCTGCCAAGCAGCGGCATGTTGAAGCAGATACAACAATTGCCTGTGACCGGCCTGGATGGACCACGGGTGGCCCATCCGCCAAGCACTGATGCCTGGGCCACCAGCAAACCCATGCAGGCAGGGCGGTGCCCTCTGTGCCTTGCCAGTGCATGCATCATCGCCTGTGAGCACTGTCAGCATCCCCCTGCACCCTCAGCCATAAGTCCATGTTCGCAGGGGCATGCACCATCAGCCGCTCCCGCACCTTCCTGAGCGTGCGGCCCTTCTGGGCCTTGAAGCACAGCTTGGCCTGCAGTAGCGCGGCGTCCTGCCTGATGCCCAGCTCCTCTGCGTGCTGCCACAGACTGTCAGTTTGTTTCCCGCCGTTTTGTTACTGGGGGCCAGTGCCCATGGGTCCCCCATCTTGTTCACTACTTTGCCTTGCCTCTTAGCTTATACAGCAGCGTGGACGCACCCAGCCGCGTCTGGTTTGCTAGGATGCGCTGGGCGCGCTCCTGCTCATACTCGCTCAGCTGCTCCATGTCGTGATGGCCCCTACAGTGCGCATGTTGCGTCAGGCTAGGCAGGGAAGCGTGCGCCGCGGGTTGGGCTGTCCAAAGCGGCAGTGAGCGGCTGAAGCTCTACCGCATGAAGCATTGCAGGAGCTGTAAAGGGTCTCCCTTGCATCCCGTAACCCCTAGTTCTGACTGGCTAGTCCTAGCTAGGACTAGCCAGTCAGCAAAGAGGAGCCTATAGGCATGTAGCTTGAAGCAAGTCCAAACGGTCTCACAGTCACCATCTTGCACGAACAGTACGCAATGATCAATGCAGACCCCGGGCGCCAGTGGCATCCCGGCCGCCCTATACTCTGAGCTTGTCCAGCAGCTTGTGGTGCACCATGGTGCCGTGCCACACTTTGAAGTTATCTCTGAGCGCACTGGGTGCGACGTAGCTATATTACCCACGTACATGCTGTGCATCAAACTTGTGACCTGCCAAGCCCGCTTCCAGCGTTCACGACAGTCAGGTTCTGAGGTGAGGTGGTCTGCAGGCTGCCCTTTGACAGCCTGGCCTGCATCCACTCCCAGGAGAGCCAGGTTGCTGCGATCGAGCCCCACCAGCGCGTCCGGGCCAGCTTGGCGTCGATTGCCTCCAGGCAAGCGCACTGCTCTCGCCTCCCACCTACACAGGAAGACAGCAGGGGCCTTTGCCAGCAGTACCCCTGCACGCGCTAGGGTGCTTAGCCAGCAAACTTAGCCAACCACTGTATGAACTGGTCAGGCCTACGCTCACGGGCACCTCGTGCTGTACGCAAGCAGGTACGCGGCCGGCGCCGACCTGCTGGAGCTGGCGGCGGCCGCCGACTGCCCGCCCGTGCTGCTGCTGCGGCGCCTGCTGGAGGCCGTGCCGCTCGGCGTGCCCCGCGCGGTGCGCCTTGCCGGGCACCCGGGGTCTGTACCGCACGCTGCCGAACAGGCGCCGAAGCGGCCCAGCGCCCGAACATCTGCAAACAGTTAGAGCGCCGCAACCTCCACCTCGGTAAGAGCTGTCTTGGCCCTCAGCTGCCCTGCGCCAGGCGAGCGCCGCCCTCGGCTGAGCGGGCGCCCGCTCCGCAGCACAGAAGGTGACAGAGGCGCTGCGGCGGCCCGCGCTGCTGCCGGCGCTCGCGCGCGCGCAGCGCCCCGAGCCCGCCGCGCCGCCTGCCGCGCGGGCGGCCGGCGCGCCCGGCCCGGCGCGCGTGGGCGCGGCGGCGGCAGGCGCGCCGCTGCTGGAGCGCGCGCGCGGGGACGTCGTGCGCGCGTGCCAGGAGGACCCCGTCTTCTCGCCGCACGCGGACGCCGCGCGGCACGTCTCAGGTACTCGCCACGTGCCCCGCCGGTATCACCTGCCCGCGCGCCAGGGTCTTGCCTCGCCACATGCACGCAGGTGTCCCCTGCCTGTGTGAGCGGGCCAGTCGAGCTCCAGCGCCTCAGTTTGAGTCAGACCCACTGTAGGCGATTTCAAAGTCCCACTGTAGGCCACCGCAAAACCCTGTATTCATGCAGGTCCAGCTCATGAAGCTGGAAGCGCGCGCTCCGTTAAGGCAGGTGCGGGGTGAGGAGACGACTCACCAGTGGGCGCCCGCGTGCGTCGCAGGCCTGGAGGGCGAGGCACTGCTGTGCGAGGGCCTGCGCGGGCGCGGCATCGCGTTCTGGCCGGAGCAGCAGCTGCGCGCGGAGGGCTTCTTCAAGACGCCCGACGTGAAGCTGCAGGCGCGCCGTGCGCGGTCGCCCGATGCCGCTGGCGCCGCCGCGCCCCCGCCACAAGCTGACACCGCATGCATGCCTCTGCATGGGTGATTGCACACTGCATGGTGACCCGCTGACGGGGAGCAGGCGTGCCTCCTGAGCGGCCTGCTAGGATGGGCGAGCACTGCGGTGCGCGTGTGTCGCGCTGATCTCAGCCGAGCCGCTGGCACCCCGCCTCATGCTTCACCTGCACCTGCACAAGCGTGCTCACGTGCTCGCGTGATCGCAGGTGCCGATCATGGTGCACGGGCACATCGTCAACTGGATCGACAGCAAGGCCACGTTCGGCAGCGCGCGCGTGCACCTGTGTGTCCCATCTCCCCCCCCGGCGTAGTTGAGCCCATGCTAGCCCGCGAGAGTGTATCGCACAGCGGCCTCGCGCTGTTGGCTGCCAAACAGAGAGATGCGGCCCACTGTGCAGCGCCGCCCTTGGCCTCAGCACAGCAGCGCAGCCCACTCTGCAGCGTCCGCGCGTCTGCGCCGTCGCCGGGGCGCCGCCACCATGCCATGCGGATCAAGGATAAGCAGATGCTAGGGCATCATTGCACAGCCCACTGCCTGTGCTTCACCCGGCTCTGGCGGGGCTGCCAAGCATTATGTGCTCCAGCCTGCGGCGCTCACGATGCCGCCGCGGCCGCCCGCGTGGCGCAGGCAGCAGGCGGCCGAGCAGTACGACAAGTACGTGAACCGCTTCGGCCCGGGCGCGGTCGTGTACTGGTTCGGCCATGCGGGCGGCCTGGCCGCCGCATGCCCGGGCGTGCTGCTGCTGGACGGCCTGCCCGCCGCGGAGCACGTCGTGACGCTGCCCTGCCTGGCGCTCCCCGGCTGGCCGGCCGCGGCGCCGGGCGGTGGCCGCGCGGGCGATCCTGTCGCGCCGCATGTCCAGGACGCCGTGGCCGCGCCCTGCCTAGAGCGCCTCGACTGAGAGGGTTGGGCTTTTCCCACCTTGTGGCACCGCTCTGCTGCGCATTGTGGGCATGCTCTGCTCGCTGGCTAGCACCCAGCCGGTCTCTGGCTTCATTGGGTGTGAATAATCCTGGCTGCTCGCGTTTGTGCGTCGAGACGGAGGCGGCAGGAACGTTTCTGACGCGCATACTTTCACAGCGCCTGTCAGTTTTTGGCTTTCAACTGCATCTTGCAGCCTGTTGTTTGACAGTAGGAGGCACATCAGGCGCATGTGTGGCAACAAATGCGCAGTGGGCTGCTGACCATGAATATTAAGCCAGCACCTGTGTCCCACCCATGGCAGCACTACTGCTGCTTGTCTTGCACATGGCCTGTGCAGGTGCATGCCTGATAGCAGTGTGCTGCGTGCTGCATGGTGTCGAAGCGCCTCGGGGATGTGCAAGGGCTGGTCAGACCTTGTGTGCGCTGTCACAGCTGCTAGCATTCTGCGCATTAGGCCCATCAGGTGCACTGCATGCATTTCTACTGCTAGCTGCACTGGTGGCAGACCATGCATGGTGGCTTGTCTCGAGCCTGTAAACAGGAGCGAGGGACGCACTGCTGCACCCTGAGCGCTTGCTCACTGTGAGCGCACGCACGCCCCTTCCGAGCGTGCAACCCAGGCCAATCAGCACCTTCACACATGCGCCGCTCCTCACCAGCGCCCATGCAGCGTCCGCCGGCCTGCCGATCGCAGCAGGCTGGCGCCGAAGCACGCCAGCCCGGCTCAGTGCGCGGGGGGTGCGAGCTGCACGCGCTGTCAAACGCGCAGCATGCTGCAGCGTCCGCAACTCAAACCCTAGCCCAGCTCGGTGCGCGGGAAGTGGCTGCCGAGCGCGCGCTTGCGCGCGCGCGCCACATGCTCCAGCAGCCCGTGCGTGCCGAAGCGCTCCGCGACGGCTAGCGTCTCGCGGTCCGTGATCGGCTCTGTCAGCCTGGCGCACGCGCAGGCCCCCCCTCCGCTCGCAGGCTGCTCGATAGCTGCCGCCAGCGCGGGGCGGGCGCATGGACGCCAGGCATGCACGGCGCCGCCGGCCTGGCGGCGCAGTTACAGCGCTCTACGCTGATTGTGCTTACGCGGCGCGAGGAGCCCTGCATGCTGCAGCACAGGCGCCTGTGATGGAGGCAGCGAAGGGTGCGGGGGCCGCCCGCCGCTGACAGCGCGCTGGTCGCCACGCTCAGCCCACAGTTCCTGAACCGCGCTTGGTGGCGCGCGGCTTCTGCACAGCGTGGCGCGCAGCCTCGGCAGAGACCGTGGCGCGCATGCCTAGCGCGGGGGCGCTCGCGCTCGTGCTGCCGCAGTGGGGCGGGTACACGTTGAACTTGCGGCATCGGGAGCTCAGCCTGTCCAAGGCCAGGGTCAGCGTGGGAAAATGGGAGCGGGGTACGCAGCACAACGCGCTGCTCACGGCGCCGCCCGCCGCGGCCGGCGCTCTGGTCGCCACGGCGGGCGGCATGGTGAGCAGCGTTTTGTGCTGCGTGTCCCGCTCCCCTTTCACCATGCTGACCTCAGCCTTGGGCGAGGCTGAGCCAAGCCGCAGCAAGCCCGACGTGTACGCGCCCCACTGCGGCAGCGCGAGCGCGGGCGCCTCCGCGCTGGGCGTGCTTTCCACAGCCTCTGCCAAGGCTGCGCCGCGTGCCTCCAGCACGCCTGCACGGGCGCGGCCGCAGGGGCGCGCCGGGCGGCCGGCGACACGAGCGCCTCAAGGTCCGCCGAAGGCGTCAGGCGCGGCACGAGCGCGCCGGGCTCGCGGCCACGGTACGCGCGCTGGACGCGCGCCTCTATGTTGTCCAGCACCTCGCGGTACCTGCCGGGGCGCGGCCCCTGTCGGTCATGCGGTGCATGCCTGGTGCGCCCGCGCTGGCAGAGCAGCACGGCGCCCCGCGCTGTCGCTACCCCAGCAGCGCGACCCCAGTCAGCGCTTCGTGTCAGCCCCTAGAAGGCAAACGCCACAGGGGCTGCCCAGAGGAGCCGCGCGCCGGGCGCGTCCCGCGGCTGCTCGCGGCTCCGCGCGCAGCCGCATGGCGAGCCAGAACCCAGCCAGGAGGCGCCGGCTGTCTGCCGGCAGGGCCATCCCAGGCGCAGCAGCTTGGCCGGCCAGGAGCTACCCCCAGGCGCCCCGGGCGCAGCAGCTTGCCCTGCGGCGGGCGGCCGCGCGCACCGCGGCTCTGGCCGCAGCAGCTTGGCCGGCCAGGAGTCGGCCGGGAAGACAACGCCGGCCGCCTGCAGGCCGAGCAGGTCGCGCCGCAGCGCGGCCAGCTGCTGCGTCTCCGCATGCGACAGCATGTTGCGCAGCGCCGCGCAGCCGGACAGCGCCGACGACGCGCTGAACGCCTGCGCGCCGTCATACGAGTACAGCAACAGCAACATACACGAGTTCCTGTCCCTATATTAGCCACACGCCATGTGTAACCGAGGCCACAGGGAGCAACGGGTCTGGCCGACACGCTGTGTAATCGAGGCCACAGCGGCCGAGCCCAGGGCGCCGGCCGGGCAGCGCGCCTTGTACCCGCAGTAGTACAGCGGCAGGTTGGGCACCGGCGTCGCCAGCAGCGGCAGCAGCGGGATGCACGCCAGGCCGTAGGTCCACTACGCGCGGCCGGCGCGCCCCCTGTCAGGCCCCCCTGCCTCTCATGCCCCTCATGCCACTCATGCCTAGCATGCCACTTGGGCCTGCCCGTGCACGCCATGGGAGCAGGCCCATGCCGCCCACTCCTTTGGTGGCTCGGACCCAGCAGGCTGGCTGCGCTGCATGCGCAGCGACACACGCAAGACCCTGCCCTCGCGTGCGGCTGCCCGCTGCGCATGTTGCGCACACCAACCGCTGCGCAGGCACAATGCCGACGCGGCCGCCAGGCCCTGGGCACCCGTGAGCGCACCAGGCGCCTGCGTATGCGACCCTGCTGGTCCTTCAGGAGCAGCCGCAGCCGCCGCCGCACCAGCCGCGCCTGGAAGGAACTCTGCGCACAGCCGCACGCCGACGCATCACCTCTGCGTGTCGACAGAGCGGCACGCTGCTGCCACAGTCACTTGCAAGCCTGTCTCGTCTCACGTCACTGTTAGGCTGAGGGAGCTTTCACCCACGCGCTTTTGCACATGCCTTGTTCATATGGCCTCAGCGCTGCACGAGTCTGGGCGCGGCCCGTCGTGCGACCTAGCAGAGTCACCGCAGGAGTCTGGTATGTGCGTTTAGCCGCAGAGGCTGGACGGCACTCCAGCCTGAGCCGGTTGCCTCTCCCGCCAAACAAGCGCCTGTCGCATGCGCAGCTCGGCAGCGCCCCCCAGCGGTGGGTCCCGGGCCTCGGCGGGCGGGGGCGGGCACCGGGAAGACGAGCTCCAGGCTGTCCGGCTCGGTCGGCACGCCCTTCAGGAACGACTCCTCAGGGTCCTCCCGCGACAGCACGCCCTGCGCCAGCCTGCGCGCGCGCGGGCGCATGACTGCAGGCTGGCCACTGTGGCCCCACGTGCCGTGCTGCTGCTCATGCCAGTCATGGTCGGCCTCCCGGAGCATTGCAGGGCACGAAGGAGCACCCCTGGGTACCCGAGCCTCGATTCCGGTGGCCGGCAGGCAGGCGCCTGCAGGCAGCGGCGGGAAGGGCGTTGCGCGGGGCACCTGTACAGCCAGTGCTTGAAGGTGCCCTGCTTGGCGTCCTGCAGGTTGCGCCACTGCGCCAGCAGCTTGGTGTGCACCTGCGCGAGCAGGGACGCCGCTGAATGCTGGGCCCTGCTCAAACCTCCTGCACTGGCTCCTGACTTCTGAAAGAAGCGACCACACAACCAGCGGAAGAGTCGCACTGGGAACAAGGCCACCTGACAAACCTCATCAAGCTGTGTGTATCAACGTTCACACCGTAGGTGATCTGCGGGCCACCAAAACACATAGCGTGGCAGCACGTGCCAAGCTTCTTCACTACTGCACTGTCTTTGCTCTGCACACACGCTCACAGAAAACAAGGGGTGGCGGCGCGCCTTCTTAGACAGGGACGATGTGAAAGCAGACACCCGCTCCTCCAAGTTGCGGCCCTTGCTCCACTCCAGCGCAGGCTGCACAGCCGCCGCGGCGCCGTGCGCCTCCTCCCTCCAGGCATGGTACAGCCAATAGTTTCTGTAGATGGGGAAGATCAGGACGCGGACATTCTGGGACGGCACAGACATACAATGCCGCAGCCGACACTCAGTTTTCTATTCTTACGCCTGTCTCCTCCAGACCTATGACCGGATCAACAGGGAGACAAGAAACTTGCGCAGCACGCCTTTGATGCAGCATATGCTGCTGCAGGTGCAATTAGCAGGCTGTTTTCCTTGAACAGACACAGAGGCAGAGGAATGTTTCGTACTCCCTGACTTGAACAGGTGCCTCGCACTCCACTTCCGGACTGTGTGCGATGCCTGATGGGACACTCGCGAGAACAGATAGGGTTAAATGACCTACCCACAGAGCAGATGGCAGGCAGGCGAGGACGACTCAGCAGAGAGTGACAGAGCGGCGACTGTACAGCCTGCTCACTCCTGTGTGGACCACAACGCTACCCAGCAGGTAATGAGGACGCTGCCGCTGCACGCGCCAACCGCCAGCCGCGCTGGCGCACCTGCGGGGCTACAGCACCAAGCCCAGGTGCCGCGTCCGTCCAGCGTCTGCCGCTTTGCTGTGTTCCTTCCACCTTCCGTGCACCCTTTGGCGAGTTCCGAAGCGCAAGCGGACAGCGCTCTGTGTCTAAGCTGCGGCGCTGCGCTTACCAGGTCGGCCCCAGTCACACATATGCTGGCGCCAGAGCTGCGCAGCAGACGTGCCGCAGGCCGGTCGCAGCGTCGCCGCTGTGCTATCCGCAGGTCCGCTCGCGTCCGCCTCTGGATTGCGCTCTTCTTGCACCTGGGCGCAGCTGCCTCTCTGCTAGCTTTGTTGTGTTGTGTTAACAAACAAGAGCCACGGTTGGCCACACGCGTGTATTATAGCGGCGTTGGATGTCTGGCAGGCGCGCCGCGCGGTGCAGCCGGTGCGCTGTGGCGAGTCACAGGGCAGCCCCAGCATCACGAAGAAGCGCACGACCGGTCCTCCGTTCCTGCCGCCGATCACACCAAACGTACGCTACCCCTTGCCAAGACGCATTTCGCGCACCGCTCCGCTTCTTGAGCGGGGCCCGAACGCTGCTCTTGCAGCGCCCCTTGCATGGCAGCCCCTGTGCGTGCGAGCAATTTTCTTGGTGTATCGAAGGCTCTGGGCTGTCGAGCAGCTCCTGCCTGGTAGTGTTTTTGGAAGCTCACGTGTCTTCAGACGAGTCCCTTACTCTCCCGTGAAGTGTTGCTGGGATGGCCTCGGTCCTCGTCGAGGATTTTGGCTGCCTTCAACCTGGAGACTCCTACAGCCATGTGCGGCTCAGCGTCGCTGCTGCGCTCGTGCAAGGCGCAACCTGACTGTTGTTGTGCTGCAAGAGGAGCGGCAAGAGCACAGTTTTGCTGAGCGCAGGAGGGCGGCGGCGGCGGCGGCGGCGGATGGGACAAGATTGTACGCAACGTGGCCGTCAACGCAGCGCTGCTCGGGCTGTACTTCATCGTTGACAGCGGCGGCGGCGACGGCGGCTTCTTTGGCGGCGGCGGCGGGGGCGGCGGAGGCGGAGGAGGTGGCGGCGGGGGCGGCGGCGGCGGCGGCGGCGGCCCCGACGGCAACAGCATGCGCCCTCAGCGCCCGGAGATCACGTGCCGCGACCTGGACTCGGTGCGCCGCGGTGCCTCTGCCGTGGGGCGGCGCAGTTGATGAGAGCTTGCAGCCCTGGCTGCCTGGCGCTGGGGCCTCCCTGCGTGTATCACTTGTGTGCGTGCGCGTGCCCCGTGTGAGCTGCGACCATGCGCATGCAGGACGACGAGGAGGACAAAGTGAAGCGCGCGCGGCCGGCGGGCAAGCGGCGCCGCAAGCGCGTCAAGGCCGCTGTCTGAGACGCGCGGGAGCCCGCCGCCGCGCGCCTGGCTCAAGGCCACAGCAGCGCTTGCGGCGTCTGCTGCAAGCCCGCCCCTTCACAGGCGCCTTCCGGCTCGCCAGCAGCCGACCTGCGCGACCTTGCGCCAGCTCGCACTGCGCGCGTCGCGCTGCTGCGCGGGCGTGCAGAGGAAGTGCCTGGCGCATGGGCTTGCGTTGTGCAGGGAACGCCAGACACGCCGTGTTTTTGGACGAAACTTGCTGATAGTGACCTTGTGATGTTTTTGCACCTGCGTTCTTGCTGCGTGTGCCCCTGCAACTCGCTGCTCTGGGGCGCTTGGAACTGCCTTTTATTCTTGTAACCATGTTCCGAGTCCTCGCTGTGTGCGGTCATCCAGATGTGTGGTCGCACCAACCTGCATGCATTGCAGACTCGTTTTGAAACCAATTCTATCTCACAACCAGGTTCCCCGTATGGCACGGAAGAGTAGGGTACGGTCGCGCATCCCTAGCTCGCTCCAGATAACATTGCTGATTGACCTCCTGCTCTCCGCTCACAGCTCACAGCTAGCAAGACAGGCACAGCAGAGCAGGCACGATGTCCGCCGCCATGCTGCAGGCCCCCGTGGCGTCCTGCCGCAGCTCGTTCGCCGGCACGCAGCTGCGCGCCCGCGCGCCCGCGCGCCCGCAGCCCGCGCTGCACCGCGCGGCGCGCGCCGACACCGAGGTCAAGCCCGCGCCCAAGAAGGGCGAGGGCAAGATGAAGGAGCCGTGGAAGGTGCCCTCGCTGGACCCCAACACGCCCAGCCCGATCTTCGGCGGCAGCACGGGCGGCCTGCTCCGCAAGGCGCAGGTGCGGCCGGGCTGCACGGCTGCCAGGCACGGCCGGAACGGGCCCGGCGACGCAGGGCGATGGCCTGACCGAGTGCACGCCGGGGCCAGGAGGAGGAGTTCTACGTGATCACCTGGGAGGCGAAGAAGGAGCAGATCTTCGAGATGCCCACCGGCGGAGCGGCCATCATGCGGGGCGGGCCCAACCTGCTCAAGCTGGCGCGGAAGGAGCAGTGCCTGGCTCTGCTCACGCAGCTCAGGAACAAGTTTAAGACGGACGGGCAAATCTACCGCGTCTTCCCCAACGGCGAGGTGCAGTACCTGCACCCCAAGGACGGCGTGTACCCGGAGAAGGTCAACGCCGGGCGGGAGGCGGTGCGCGGCCCGCGCTGCATGCGCCGCCCGCCAGTGCAGCGTCCGCAGGCGGGGCGGGGGCTGATGCCGCGCTGCGTGCGGCGCGCAGGTCGGCGCCAACGACAGGAGCATCGGCAAGAACCCCAACCCCGTGCTGGTGCGAGGCCCGGCGTTCGGTGTTGGGGACGCGCATGACCGTCGGTGCCCACCGACGCACCGACCTGCAACCCGGCACAGGCCAGCAACAGCCTACCAAGCGCCTGTGTTGTGCTTGCTAGCAATTGACAGCGAGGTAGACGCGGCGCCATCTGGATAGGGCTGCTGCTTGTGTGAGTCGGGGTGCGAGCGCCTGCAAGGTGGGACTGCTGCAGGGGCGTCTAGGCGTTGTGCTCGTTGCGGCGCCCTCTGTCAAAGCAGCAGGGTGCTGGCATAACTTTGCGTACTTGAATGGGGCGTCACTTCACGTCACTGTGAAGTGAAGTGAGCGTGTTTGCAGCAGCCGCGTCAGCTCTGCCGCAGCATGGTTGTGTTCATGTGCTGCACATGGGTATGAGCTGCTTGGCCGGGTCTTGTCAGGGCCTTCCAGAGGGTGCACGCTGCAGGCACGTGACAGAGACTGCGTGCGCGTGCAGATCAAGTTCACCGGCAAGATCGGCACGTACGACTGCTAGGCGAGCGGCCGCTGGTTGCCGGCCTGTCCGGCAGGGAGGGGCGCAGGCGAGAAGAGCACTGTAAAACAGCAACGGCGTAGACTTAGGCAGTTCGGGGTGTTGTCGTCAGTTTACTGTGGGACCCCGGCGTGCTCGGGGGTGGAGCAGCCGGGCCCCCAGGTGTCCGCACGCGAGGTGCTTCCCATGTCCGCCGGCCTGCTGCCACGGGGCTGTCGGCCCCTAGCTTGTGCAAAGCATGCAGCACGGTTTTTGTAACAAGTGCGGACGAGCACAAGAGCGCGCGCCACCTGCTCTACAGACCTCGTTTTACCATCACCTGCGGTGGCGTCCCTTTCTGCTGCGACTCCACAAGCCCGGTTTGATTTACTTTGCAGCGTAAGGAGCTTGAGGTTGGTGCCAGGCGCGTGAGGTTGGTGCCAGACCTGGCGGTTGCCCGGCTGCACAAGGTAGCAGCGGTGCACCAGCTGCTCAAGAGGTGCTCGCTCATGCACAGGCGACCTCTTCATGCCTCGCTTGCATGCGTTCAATGCAGCTGCATGGAGCAGCGCACGCGCCTCCGATGCCTACACAGGCAAGTCAAGTCCTCCTGCACCGGCCTGCCAGCCACCCATGGCATCACGCCTCTGCACCAGGCCAGTCAGCCCCGCCCCAGCGGGGCGCCTGCATGCAGGACGCCACGCGCCACACCCTCCCGCAGCTCCAGCCCACGGCTGCGCCGGCTGAGCCGCTGCCGCGGCCCCGGCCCAGGCCAGCCCTGCCGCAGTGCTGTGCTGCCTCGCCGCCGACCCGCCTGCCACCCCGCCTAGGTGCCGGCCGCGGGCCCTCGCCGCGCCGCCTCAGCCGCGGCCTTCTCTGCATCGATCTCGGCAACCAGCGCGTCCACCTCCGCGTCCGGCATGAAGCGCAGGCCTGCAGGGGCGAGACCAAGGGTAAGAGCAGAGGCATATTGCAGCGCGGCCTCTGTCGCGCGCGCTGCCGCGCACCAGCGGGATGCTGCACGCAAGAGAGCTGCTGCGGACGTGCGGGCGCAGCAGGCCGACGCAGCGGGCCGGCGCACGACAGCGCCTGCGTTTCAGGCCGACCGAAACACCACGGCAAATGCAGGGCACGCCCGGCGGGAAGACCGGAGCGGCGGGACGCCGGCTGCGCATCAGCACTGCGCCCACGGCGGGGCCAGACGGCTCCGGCGGCGCGCGCGGGCCGCGCCTGCTTCCCGCTCCATGACGGCGATCTCGATGCTCTTGGAGCTGGCCTCCACGGTCTCCATGAGCGCGCGGATGGCCAGCTTGACCGCCGCGTTGCCGGCCGCCTCCACATAGTGCTTCTCCAGGAACTCGCGCACCTGGCGCCCCGCCCGGCGCACTCATTCAGACGGGTGAGCAGGTCAGCGTGCGGCGCCGCGCGCCCGCCGGAGTCAGGCCGGACCGGCGACGCCGAGCCGCCGCGCCGGCCGGCCGCCTGCCCGGCGCCGTGCGGCTAGTGCATGTGCTCTGACCGGGCGCTGCTGCCACCGTGTGGCCTGCCTCGAGACTGTGCTTTCGCTTGGCACATCGTCAACGACCTGCGGGGTCTCCCGACTCGCAGTGTTCACGACGGCGCGCAGTCATAAACCACAGCACAGCCCCGGCTGCGAGTCTGCCGCGGGGCACTGCGCGACCGTGTCGGCCCCAGAGCGGCGCGCCGTCTTGGAGTTGCGCCCGATCGCGTTAGCCTTCCACTCGGAGTAAATGCCGGACGGGTCGGTCTGGTAGAGCGCGGGGCGGCCGCCGGCGCCAAAGCCCACGATGAGCGTCGAGATGCCGAACGGCCGCACGCCGCCGCTCTGCGTGTACTTCTGCTGCACGCCGGCGATCCACTTGGTGAGGTACTCCACGCCCGCGCGCTCGTCCAGCGTGAGCCGGTAGGACTGCGCCTCGGTGCGCGCGCGGTTGACGAGCACGCGCGCGTCGGCCGTGAGCCCCGCAAACGCGAGGCAGATGTGCTCGTCCACGCGCATGATCTTGCGCACGGTCCGCGCGTCTTGCAGCTTCGCAGCCGACTTCTTCTCCACGCCTGCGCGCGGCATGGCCGGGCGGCGCGTCCGGCCGGGCTCGGGCCGGCGTGCGCTGCCATGCCAACGCGGCGTCGGAGCTCGCAGCGCTCACCGAGCACGATGATGTCCGTCCCGCGCACGCCCACAGCCAGCGTGCCTTTTCTTACCGCCTCCTGCGCGTACTCGACCTGGAACCTGCGGCGCATGGCACATAGCGCAGCGTTAGCAGTCAGCTCGGCAGCTCCAGCGCGCAGCTCACGCACTGGGCCCGAGCGCAAATCATGAAATTTGCAGTAGCGAGCGCACAAGTGGCCATCGGGCGAGAAGACAGTGATGGCCCTGTCGTATCGGGACGACATGGCGTGTGTTCTTAGAGGTGCGCAGCCGGCACAGTTGTCTCAGCCTGCGTCAAAGTGTGTTACTGTGAAGACGGTGAGCGCGATGCAGACTGGCACGCTCGGATCACCGCCTGCTGTACGCTTGCTCGCTCCCGGGAACACCTTTGCCACCTATGCTCATGCCGAAGCGAGAAACCTGCGTATACGGCATTTTGCAGGACCAGGCTACGGTAGATCACTCCTCCCCACAACTACAGGTGCACCAGGTTGCGCAGCACAAGCTCTGCGCATCGTTTTGGGGCAGAGGGCCGAAAGGCGCGGGCACTGGGATGGCCGTGCGCGCGTGTAAGGCGAGCTTCCTGGCGCAGCGCATCCTGCGGCCCCGCGACGCGCTGCCCGTGCGCGGCGGCGCCTTCAACCCCATCGCACTCGGCAAGCCCGTCAACGAGCCTGTGCGCGCCCGCGCCCCGCCGCCGGTGCCCCACTCGGCGACCTCGCGCGCCGCTGACCGGCGGTGCGCGGGCCGGCGCGCAGCTGCCCGAGCAGGACGAGCTGCTGTGGGACGACGGCACCGCCAACCCCGAGTACTGCCTGGACCAGTTCCCGCTCGTCAGCAAGGTCACCCCCTCGCGCGCCGCGTCCAGCCCTGCCCGCGTCCGTGCACAGGAGCTTCTAACGCGGCGTGGCCGGGACGCGCAGTGGGAGGCGCTGGGCTACTTGATGGGCGGCCTGGGCTTCTTCGCGCTGCTGGGCTTCGCTGCCAGCCTGAACAACCGAGCAGAAAAGTCACCCTTTGTGCGCACGCACGAGCGCAGGGGGGGTTTCTGCCGCGGCACCTGCGCTCAGGCCAGCGGTTTACAGAAGGGGTCTGCTGCGCAGGTACCAAAGGAGCTGCCGCCCGAGACGTGGGAGATTTACAAGCCCGCGCTCACCAGGACATAGGGGGCTGCGGCGCGGTAGGGGCGCGGTAGGTGCGCCGAGCAGGGAGGGAGCGAGGGAGCGCGGTGACCCAGGCTGTGTTTGGTCGACGTAGCAGTGCGGCGGGTGCAGCAGTGGCGGCCTCGGCTGTGCTGGGAGGGCGCACGGCAGAGGCATAGGCATAGGCATAGGTCGTGCGGGGCAAGTCTGCGCGAGGAGGCGGAGGTCACTAGCGAACTCCATGTGTCATCGGCAGTATGCCACAGCCGTTACCCCAGGCTTGCTGTAAGACTGCTCGCAGACTTCAGCGCTCGCAGGGCGCAGTGCCCTGATCAGCAGGATAAAGGCACATCATGCCTGGAAGCTAGCCAGAGCTGTGATTAATTGGAGGAAGCAAACGGTGCAGGCTGCGCTCAGGAGCTGCATCCAGCAAGCCATCCTCAATCAGCACCATTTGCAGAGGTGAGGTAGTAGAGTTGGGGGGGGGGCGGGTTATGCTTCCACCCGGCTGTGATCAGCCACCAAGCGTGATACGCCTCAACCTGGTGGAGCAGGCCGTCCTGGCCTGCTGGTGCTACCCTTGATAGGGCTAGCCCTCGTGCGGTAAATTAATGAATCAGTGGCGCGCCACACTCCAAGCTAGTAACCAGACCGCAGTCCATACTACGGACTCCATAGTCAGACACCGGTCTTGAGCTGCGCCTCTCGCCTGGGGGAGCCCAAGCATCGCACGCCCCTAGCAGGCGAGCCTCAGAAAGAGCCGGCCGCACGCGGCCGGCCGTCGGCAGCAGGCGCGCAGCGCGGCGCCGAGCGAACCCGTCAGGCCGCGTGCTCGAGGTACAGCAGGCCGCTCTTTATCAGGTCGTAGGCGACAAACTGCAGCGCGGCGCCCGGCGCGGCCTTCACGCAGTTGACGCCCAGGCCGCGGTAGAAGGCGCCGACGCCCTCATGCGCGGCCACGCGGCGGACGCAGTCCCAGTAGCCGGCATACGCGGCCGCCTGGCCGGGCGAGCCGCTCAGCTGCATGCGCCGCCGCACGGTGTCCAGCGGGTACGCGACCGCCTGCGCGCGCGCCGCGCCCGGTCACACACCGTGCACGCCGCGTGCGCACAGGCCGAGTACCAATCTGCTCGTGCAATATTCGCTCATGCTGCCAGTGATAGCTCGTGCCAGAAAGGATGTGATCGGAGTTCTGTGCTGCGCGGCGCGGCCGCCCGCATGCAGCCGGGACAGGCCGCCTCGGGGAGCCTGGGGCGCACTTCAGAGCAAAGCGAGGCCGCAGGAGGCTGCGGTGTGTGCCAGGCATGCTCGTATACTGGTGCGGAGCCACACCAAAGCGAATGCAGCACGCGAGTCAGGTAGCTTTTAAATAAGGATCCAACACGGGCGCTCTATCGCTGGACAGCACATGGATGCGGCCCCGGTGCCCCTGGTGCATGCCCACTGGCCGCATGGCCTGGGGTTGCACCAGTGCACATGCGCGCATGCTCCGCAACATGCCTACGCGGGTTGCGGGGAGGGCGCGCCTGCGCGATCACGGCGGCGGCGGCGCCGCAGCCGATCTTCGCCACGGGGTACCACCACTCCAGGCGCGAGGCCTTGCGGCCCGGCAGCAGGGCCTTGAGCTCGTCGTACGCCGCAAAGGAGACCGCCAGGTAGGGCACCGTGCCCGCCGCCGACAGCGTCACGCCCTTGTACAGGCCTGTGGCAGAAAAATAACAATAATCAGTAGTTACCTATTGATTAATACATTGTGCGGTCGGGACGGCCCCCTGCAACCGAGCATGTGACGCAGACGCAGCTGCTCGCACGCCCACCCCAGGCATGGGGCATGCCGCGCGTCCGCGCGCACGTGCGCGCACGCCCGCGGCCGGGCAGCGCGGGGCCGCACCGGGCACGCCCTCCAGACGCGCGGTCGTCTGCAGGCAGTGCAGCAGGCCCTGGTACGTGCGCGGCGCGCCCCGGCGGCTGGTATCGGCCGCCAGGCGCGTCCACGCCAGCTCCAGCGGGTAGAAGAGCACCTGCGCGCGCGCCTGGCTGAGACAGCCCGTTGTTGACAGTGGGGTGCTGAGGGCTGCAGTGGCGCGCGCGCCGCCCGCTCGGCGCCTGGCTGCTCGACGGAGAGCCGGACGTTGTCGGTGAGGTGCTGGGGGCTGCAGTGAAAGGCGGGCAGCGGCCGCGCGCGCGGCGGGCCTGCGGCGCGCGGCCGCGGGCGCTCGCGCTGCGCGCGCGCGGGGCGGGCGGCCTGCTGGCGCGCGCCGCGGCGCCCGCGGAGGTCATGCATGCTGAACGGCGTGATGTGGTCTACTTGCGCGTCATGCCAGTCCCTGGCCATGTCCATGTCGTCATACGGAGCGACACAAAGACTCCGCCACCTCCTCAACGGACCATTGCTCCTTCAGGGAGGTGGCTGAGCGCTTTGAGTCGCTTGTGTATGACGGCATGGACCTCGCCAGGGACTGGCGCGACATACAAGTAGACCACATCACGCCACGCAGCAAGGCTGGCCCGTTCATGCGCACCAGCGTGCAGGCAGGGTGACGATGCACATGCGAGCGCTGGCGACTGAATGCACGTGCGAGTGCGTAAAGTGCACTTGTCTGCCCAACAGGGAACTGTCCCGCCGCCGGCCAGCGGGGGGCCCCACAAGCAGGGTCAGGGAGGAGCCAGGCACTGCACCAGCACTGCCGCGCTTTCGCACGCAGGCGCATGGAGGCACAGCATCGGGTGCCGGCGCCACGGGCGCGCCGTTTTGAGCACGCCCGTCGTCGCGCCCGCCGCCAGCTTGCCGTCCAGCCCGACCGGCCGCCCGTCGGCGGGCGCGAACAGCAGGCGCATCTGGTCGTTGAGCGCAAACTTCAGCCCGACCTCCGGCACCAGGCGCAGCACGTTGGCGCCGTTGCCGCGCCAGAGCGCGGCCCAGCCCTCGCGCGCCGGGATGCGCCACAGCGCGTCACGCGCGCTCTTGTAGCGCTCCGCGGGCGGCGTGAGGCTCATGGCCTGCACCTGCAGCAGGATCTGCCGCAGCCAGCGGCGCAGTCAGCGGCGCTGCTCAAGCGCTGCCGCGCGCGCACGCAGCGAGGCAGTGCACACGTCTGTATGCGCGGCGCTGCTCGCAGGCAGTGGCTTGATGTCACACATTGCACGCCCAGTGCACAGGCAATGCGAGCAGAGGCATGCGTACAAGGGCGGTCATGCCCCGCGCTGCCAGAGTGGGGCACCTTCACGCGCTCCAGCGGCGCGACCGCGGTCTTCGCAATCGCGCTCGAGCCGCCGGCGCACGCGAGCTGGACAGAAAACAGCTTGAGATTGTCGAAGTACGTGGCGGTCCATGGCTCCTTGCGCGTGAAGCTCCCCGTCGCGCGGCTGTCAGGCGCCTCGCCGCTCGGCCTGCTTTGCATCAGCTAGCGCGGGGCGGCGCCATCAGCCCCGTCACGCTGCGCAGCGCCGAGCGCTTCCCCGCAACACGCGCGCAGACTGCGACACTTAAAGCAGCCGCACGGCTGATAGGCTCAGTAAATGGTCAGTTGTGCCCAAGGTCTTGCAACCAAAACTGTTCTGTGTCATTGCCGGGAGGCCAGGTACCCTGTCTGTAGCAAGCCTCCAGCAGGGTCGGCCGGGCCAGGCGCGGGGGGGCCTTTGGCCAGCGGTCCAGGCCAGTGTCCTGCTGGGTAACTATGCTGGCCGCGGGCCTGTTCGAGGGGCTGCACATAGCCTTCAGCCCGGGGCAGGACTTCCTGGCAATTGCGAGCAGGGCGGGGCGGCTGCGAACTTTTGACACAAGTGCGCTGGCTGAGCCTGTGCAGTGTGCACTCCTTGCCCGCTGTGAATACCACTGGACGCTGTGGCCTGTCAAGCTCTTGCGGTGTTTTGCAAACAGGCGCCGGCCGACTCGCACTCAACACCGCCGGGGGCGCGGCGCCGGGCGATGCCGGGGCAAGCGGCCTCGCCGGCGAGGTGACCGCGCTGTGCTGGGCCGCCGCACCTGCCAAGGTGCGTGCCCGAGCGTCCGCGCTCGCTTGTACTAGAGCGGCGGGCGCCAGGACGGCTGTGCCGCCTCTCCCGCGTGCACCCTCGCAAAAGCTGCTGTTCTGCACGGCGCCAACCATGCTGCTGCGCAGGCCGGCGAGTTGCTGCTGGTGGTGGGCACCGCGGCGGGCGACGTCCGCGCCTTCTCCGCCGCGACGGGCGAGCTCGCCTGGGCCGCGCAGGGCTGCAATGAGGGGTGCGTACTCTGCCTGGCTTTGACCGTTGGCCGGTCCGGAGGCGGGCTCTGCGGGGCGGCGCACGCCCCCAGCGCGCCCCCGCCGAGCCCCCGCCGCAGCGGCGGCCTCGGCGCGCGGCCGGAGCGGCCGGCCGAGCTTCGGGCGGGCGTGCAGGGGCGTGGCGAGCGTCGCGTATGCCGTCGGCGCCGGCGCGGGCGGGATGGTGTACTGCGTGGGCGCGGACGCGGCGGTGTGCGCGCTGGAGACGGGCCGCGGCGCGCTGGCCGCGCGCTGGGCCGCCGGCAGCCACCCGCTGGCCTGCGTGGCGGCCTCGCCCGGTGCGCCCGCGGCCTGGCCTGCGCGGTGGGCGCGCCTCGGCAGCCTGCCACTGGAGGCGCGGCTGGTGTGCCATCGGCGTCAGAGCCCACTTTGCGACTTGCAGCAGACTGAAGGTTGCGACTTGCAGCAGAGTGGAGTTCACATCACACAGCTGCCAGCCGTTTGCGCGACCGGGAACATTAGCAGCTATGAGTATGAGCGCCAGGAGAATGGCGGGCGATTGCTTGTGAGGAGCTGCATGCGCATGCTGCGTGCGCCGCACCTGGGCGCACGCGGGCTCGCTCAGCGCCCCCAGCATGCCACCCGACCGCGCTCGGCGTCCTGCCGCAGGCTGCCAGGCGGTGCTGGTCGGCAGCAGCAGCCTGGCGCTGTGGGACGTGCCGCGGCAGGCGCGCATGGCCAAGCTGACGGGGCACACGGCGCGCGCCCCTCGCACGCAGCGCCCATGCGCGCGCCTGCATGTCGGCGATACGCTGATGAGCGCCCAGGCACATCAGCGATGCTGCTCACATGCGCGCCTGTCCCCTGCAGGTCGCCTCTGATGCTGCCGGAGAGCGTGACAACACCTCTGTTTGGATACATGTGCATTCGCCCTAGCACCTGCTGCAGCACCCAGGTGGCGTGCCTGACAGAGCGCGGCGCGGGCGCGCGCGCAGACCCCCGTGCAGGCGCTGGCGTTCAGCCCCGGCGGGCGCTGGGCGCTGTCGGCCGCGGACGGCGAGCGGCACGTCGCCATCTGGCCGGCCGCGGAGCGCGAGCGCGGCGGCAGCGGCCGAGATAAGAAGGACAAGAAGAAGCGCAAGGCGGCCGCGGCCGCCGGGCTGCTCGCGCTGGAGGAGCCGGCGGCGGCGCTGGCGACCGCGCCGGCGCTGGACGGCGCTGCCGACGACGCGTGCTTCCAGGCGCGGCTGCGTTTCGGAGCACGTGTTGAGCTGGGAGAGGGCAGTCTTCGTAAGTTTTCGCCGCAAGCAGCAGCGCCGGGCAGCCAGCGTGCAGCTCGCAGCGTCACGTGCGCGGTTAGTGCTCGGGTGCAGCGGGGCTGGGTCGTCCGTCGGTGGGGCATGCTGTTGCAAGAAAGCATCTGTTGGTGCATCAGGCTGTGAGGGACCCTTTGGCTAGACAAGCTCCTTATCAACGCCTAAAGCACAGTGTGGCGGGGGACGCGTCAGCAGCGCATGCGTGCGCAGGTGGCCGCGGTGAGCGAGGCCGGGCGCGCGTACGTGTGGGAGTGCCGCGCGGACGCGGGCGGGCACGTGGAGGCCGCGCTGCGCGCGCGCGTCAGCGTGCGCGCCGGGTGCGGCCCCTTCCTGCGCCTGCCCGACGCGCGCCGCTGTGCGCAGCCACTACCGGGCCGGCGTCGCGGTGTGTGCACGTGGCGCCGTCAGGCCGTGAGGCAGGGCGACAGGTCGCATGCTCAGGCGGTCGCGGGCGGTGCGCTGCGAGGTGTGCTGGCTGCTGACATGTCGGGCTGGGCCGACTGGGTAGTGTGAACCTAACCTATCCTAGATTAATTTATCCTAAACCTTACCCTACCCTATGCTGGCCACTGATGGCTGGCTTGCGCAGGCCGTCCGGGGAGTCTCCCGACGCGGTGCTCGCGGCAGAGTTTGATGCCGCCAGTGGCGGTGCGCGCCCGGCCCGCAGTGCGCCTGGCCGCGGCGCCCGCAAGCAGCTGTCGCCATGTGTGTGCGCATGTCCGGCGTCGTGCGCCGGGCCGTGTGGCACTGCAGAAGCGTGTGCAGGGAGATGCGTCAGGGCATGCAGTTTTTTAGCACACTGCATTGCATCGTGAAGTCTGCTGCTTGCACCCCTTCTGTTGCTGCTCTGCAGAGGCGCTGCCAAGCAGCCTGCGAGCTTTCTGGTGGTGGCTCTGCTCGTTGCCTGGGTGAAGCGCCCGTCCCAGCCTGGCCCCCGCCGACGGCGCGCAGGCGCGTCGCTGCTGCTCGCGCGCGGCAGCTCGGCCAAGCCGGAGTTCGAGCGCCTGGCGCTGCCGGCGGCCGGCGCCGCCGCTGCCGAGATACACCTCGAGCCGCGCCTGGTGCGCCACACGTAGCCTGGTCATTCCTACATAGCTATCTGTGTCTGTCTCCACGTCAGGCATGCTGCAGCGCCTCGAGCCTCGGCCTTCCCTGACAGGCTGCGGCCGCCTGTGCGCAGGGCGGCGTGCTGCTGGCGGACGCGGGCACGTCCGGGCGCGGCGCCGCGCAGCCCGCGGCCGGCGGCCGCGGGCGGGGCGCGCGCGGCGGCGCGGGCGGGGCGGCCGCGGGCGCGCCGCAGGCGGCCGCCGTGGGGCCCGAGGCGGCGGACGCGGCGCTGCTGAAGCCCGCGGTGGCCCTGGAGGGCCTGGAGGGCGCGCCGGGGCGGCGGAAACGGCGCGCGGAGGAGCCGGCCGCCAGCGCGAACGGCGGCGCGCTCGGCGGCGCGGGCGACGCGGCGGGCGCGCCGGCCGGGGGCCTGACGCTGGGCCAGCGGCTGGCGGCGTTGCAGCTGCAGGCCAACGGGCCGGTGCGCGCCGCGCGCGCGCGCCTACTCACCCACCGCCCCTTCGTCCGTGCATGCGCCCGCCCGCCAGGTTAGGGATGCGCCAGCGTGCGCACGAGAGCTGCAGCGGAGCAGCCCAGGGCCGCCCTGAGCGTGAAGGGTGCCGGTGGAGCTGGTGCGGAACTCTATCTAGCCACCCGCAGCTAAACGGCAAAGTCGTCAGGTGCACTCTGGTGCAATTTGCAGAAGTTGGTGCATGTAAGGTGAGGCTGGAGCGGCGCGCGCGCGCGCAGGACGCAATGGACGAGGACACGGCGCCGCCGGCGCTGGCGCCCGGGCGCGCGCGCGCGGACTCGCTGGCGGTGCTGCTGGGGCAGGCGCTGCGCGCGGGCGACCAGGCGCTGCTGGAGAAGTGTGCCGCCCGCCCGCAGGATATAGGGTTCGGGGCTGGGCCAGTGGCTCGCTTCCGGACGGCACCTCATCAGTCTTGTTCATAGTCCATTAGGCGCCGCTGAGTGCGGTGCCAGGCAAGTATGAGGCAGGCGCGTGAGGGATGGGCGGCCCTGCTCCCGGTGGGTTTGCGAGTCAGGCGGAAGTGCGCCGGCCGGGGCAGGGCGACGCGCACCAGAGCTCGCAGCAGGCACCGCATGCCTGCGCATAGTGGCGCAGGATTGTGGTTTAAGGCGGCGTCTGGAGCACTGCAATGTGTGCGGCGCCGCAGGTGCCTGGCCGTGGGCGGCGACGCGGTGATCAGCAAGAGCGTGCGCGGGCTGCGGCCGCCCGACGCGGGCGCGCTGCTGGTGGCCGCCGTGTCGCGGCTGCAGGCGCGGCCCCTCCGGCTGACCATCCCTCTCTTGCGGCGCTCCTGATCACCAAAACGCTGGCGAGACGTGAAGTTGACATCCATGGCAACGGCGCCCCCCCCTTCATTCCATTCTGTTTCACTGCACACGCAGGCGGCGTGCTCTGCTCCGGCTCGCTGCTCTGATTGTGGAGCGCAGAGTTAGTTGGCCTGCTGAAGCACTTGCTCGCATTCCCAGTGCCCGCCGCTGGCTGCGTGCTGCCGGCTGTGGCTGATGCCCTGGGACGGCGCGCGCGGCAGGCGAAGGCGTCGCGCGGGGCGCAGCTGGCGGCCTGGATCCGCGCGGTGCTGCTGCACCACACCGCGTACCTCATGGCCGCGCCGGGCGTGCAGCCCGCACTTGCGTCGCTGTACCAGGCGCACCCCCCACCCCCTTGCAGCCGCTCACGAGCTGCTGCCCGTTTTGTGTCCAGTCGGCGTATGCAGCAGCGGAGCGGGGCTTGCATCGCATGGGCGCTGGCACGCGCTGCCGGCGGCTGGGGCCGGGCGGCCGCTCCGGCCGCACACCCCTCGCTGCAGAGCCGCGCATGTACTGCCTAGCTGGGCCCCTCGCTCACATCTGACATGCGGCCCGGCTCTCTGCACGCCCGAGCGTCTTTGGCCGTGCGCGGCACCCGCGCGGCGGTTTCTGCCGCGCCCGCGTGTAGCCGGCGCTCGAGAGCGATCCCAACCCAAAGCCGCAGCGCGCGCGTAGGCGATCGAGGCGCGCGTGGCCCTGCAGCGGCCGCTGGCGTCGCTGGCGGGCCGCCTGGAGCTGCTGGTGGCGCACATGCCGCGCGTGGGCGCCGCCGGCGCGGACGACGCGGACGCCGCCGGGCCGCTGGTGCGCCGCGCGCTCGTGCCTCCGCCCCTTCTGTTAAGATTTTTTTTTCCGCATGAGTTGTCAGGAAAGGGAGTGCTTTTGTTGAGCATGCTCGCAACATGCATCTCTGTGACAGTTTTCGGGATGAGTGTCCCCAGTCATGACTTGGCTACATCCGCGACCCGATAGGCGTCAATGTTTCTGACGCGCATGCACGCGCAGAACATGGGGTCCAGCATTAAGAGTATCTGCTACTGCTCTCATCAGAGCGGCCATGTGGCGCGCGCAGGTGGTGTACGACGAGGCGGACGAGGGCGTGGAGGTGGAGGACCCGTTTGCATCGGGCGCCGCCGGCAGCGGCGACGACGCGGCCGGCAGCGAGGGCTGGCAGACGGACGAGGACGGCGCGGAGGGTGACGGCGATGAGGAGGAGGAGGAGGAGGATGAGGAGTCCGTGGACGAGGCGGAGGAGGGCGAGGAGGAGGAATAGTGAGAGGTTGGGTTGATCACCTCCTCTAGACCTAGGGGTGCGTGGCGTGTTGCAACTCATTTTCCTGAAAGTCTAGTGCTCGCCCAGTGTGTGAGGCAGGCAATCCTGGGCTTCACACCATGATGTAAGCCGAAATGCATGCGCGCAGTACGCATGTGTGTGGCACAGAGCGCTGACGACGTGACACAGCGTGCCGGCCAACCAGGGTTGTGCAGGTGGCCAGCCTCCGACAACGGGCTCGCAGGCAAGGCTCAGGCGTAAGCAGGCACCTTCAACTTGATGGCTTCAAGCAATACTTCATGCAGACAGCTCCGACAGTGCGCCAGAGCAGGAATTGGTGCTCGTTGCTCATTTCACAGGCAGACTCAACAGCGGCTGTTGAACAGCCGCCGTACAACCCTTGCCGCCCTAGACCTTCCTGGCGAATGAGGTCGACTCTATTGCAAATAACTGCACAGTGTGCAGTGTGCATGCGAACACATATGCTTCATTAGTTTTTTCATATGATCCCTTGCTGCAGTGCATCGCTCCTTTCCTGTTCCAAAGACTGCGCTGGTCTTGACACTTGTCATATCACAGGAGGGCTTATGCATGCATGATATGTCTCCCATATGAACATAACAAAAATGCATTTAATGGACAACATTGCTATCCATCGCCAACCCTCACCATCATCGTCACCATAGCTACCTACCTATGTGCTCACTGTCTTCTGGCCAGCCCACCGCTGACGCCCAGGCGCGGGCACGCTCATGCGCGGCCACAGCGGCCGGCAGGTCGGGCGCATCGGCGGCGGGCCAGCGGCGCCAGGCGAGCCGATGCAGGCCGGCCTCACCCTCGGGTCCCTCACCAGGATCCGCCTCAACCGCAAAGCAGTCCCCGCACCTGCTGATCATCTCCCGCACGACCTCGTACATGAGGGGGCCGCTGGGGCCCAGGTCGCTGCGGTACGCGCCGCACAGCTCGATGCCGTGCAAGCCGCACAGCTCTGCAGCCTGCAGGCCAGCATGGCAGAGGCGGTCCACAAACGCGGCCACGTCCTGCAGGTCATCCCACAGGCGCATACGGGGACCAACCATTATGCGCACAGGCCTGACCCGGGCGACTAGGGTGCCACTGACGTTGATGTCCACCGACGAGCAGTCCACCTGAAAGTGCGGCAGGCTAGCAAAGCCCTTGAGCAGTGGGACATGTGACATGCACAAAATGCCTGCATACTTATCATATATGCATGATCCCCTGACGCGGAGAGTCTGCAGCCGCGGCAGCCGCCCTGCCAAGCCGGAGCCCCAGTGCGGCGCCCACGCCAGGTGCCCCAGCCATCCGTCGTGCACGCCGGTCAGCTGAAGCTCCTCCAGGGCGCCTGGCAGGCAATCGGGCCACAGCCACAACACCACATAGCCTGGCGGCGCAGAGTCCATGCGGAGCAGGTAGTCGGAGTCATAGCAGTTGATGCCCAGCTTGGTCAGGCGCAGGCGCTCAAATCCAAGGCAGGCCGCTTGCCCTGGCTGGCCCGGGCCACAAGCTGCAGCGGCATGCCAGACAGCTGCAGGAGCGTGCCGCCGTGCAGGGCAAGAAAGCTGTCAAGCAGCGGCTGCTCCCAAAAACCATCCTCGGAGTGAAAGCTGGCGGCCTCCACGCGGCCGGCCTGCGCAGGGTCGAGCAGCCAGCAGCGCTGGGCCGCGCTCAGGCGCGCCACACTGAGGTCAAGCGCCAGCGGCAGCGGCCGCACTCGCAGCAGCTCGCGCCAGCGGCGGCACACGCACGCCAGGCCGGCCGCGCGGCTTACCTCCGCCCAAGCAGGGCGCGGCGGCCTGTCCGCCCAGGCGCGCCGCAGGATGCTGCCCAGCAGCGCATCGGACAGCGTAATTAAAGACGCCTGCGCAGCCAGCAGCGCGCCTGAGCGAGGGCGGACGCGCTCAGGTCACCGTATGTGAGGCAGATGCAGCCGCGTTCCGAGATTAAGTGACACGGGAAGGCCGCGCCTGGTGTGGCGGCTGCTGCTCAGCATTGCGGGCGGCACATCCTGCACCGCCCTGCAAGCCCATCCCCGCTGTGCAAGGCTCGCCTCATCGAGGGCAGCAAGCGGTTGCAAGGGGCGGACAGGGCTTGCGCAGCGCACGTGCAGGGAGTGAGGTACCGCCTGTGCTACGGCCGCCCATCCTGCTGGTGCCCCAGCCTTAAGGAGTGAGAGTTGCCTGTTGAAATTTGAAAACGTCCTGATCATGATGCTGCTAGACAGCTCTTCAATACATCCCCATAATAAGGACCCCATTGCATTATGCCGCCATGAGAGTTGTGAATACATGCTGATGGAATCCAAATCAGACCAACCGTCTGGCACAGTACTAGAGTGTCCAGTGCTCAGCTGAGGGGTGCAGTGATGGCACACTGACTCCCAGCTCCCAGCGGATTGAGCAGGGTCAACTCGAGCACCTGTGCCCTGCAACAGGTCCGTCTTCATGTCAGCCACGCCGACCTGCAGCCTCTTGAGCGCATTCAATGCATTACGCTGCCGCTGCTTGACATGCGCACACCACTTTTCCTGCATGGGCTTCTCAGCTGCATGTGGCCGCCCTGTGTCCCCGCCCGTATCCCCTGGCATGCCCTTCAGCTGCCCGCCGCTGATGCTGCAGGCCAGCAGCGTGACCTCACCGGAGCGCTGCAGGCATTCCTCCAGCTGCTCTTGGCAAGCTCTGGCCGTGAAGTGCTTTCTGTATGCATTTGCGTTGTAAAGCACCTCCAGGCCTTCAGCATACGCCAGTCTGTCCAGCAGGCGCGCCGCAGGGCCGACCTGCGCGCATACACGTTTGTATATGGATGTGCACAACAACTGGCCAGGCCCAGCACAAACTCCCTGTAACTAGCAGCAAGCTTGCCTTGAGCAGCCCGACTTGGCACCCCCCGATGCAGTAGCTCGAACGAGCTGTGGGTGTGCTGGCATGCGCACCGCCGCCAGGAGCTCAACGAGCTGCTCGCTGCACTTGCTGTACAGTGCGCTCAGCTCTGCGTCATGGAACGCCGCCGGGTTGCCGAGGTACGCGAGCTGGTATGCGTTGCTGACACAGGCGCACTGCGCCGCATAGGCATAGCACAGCTCCTTGCGGTGGCGCGCACGACCGGCCCCCTCAAGCTCGCCCAGGACGCTCAAGAGCACCAGACCACCTGCACCATGCCAGGCAGGTTCAGCAGCCACTCATGATGGTAGCCCGTTGCAAAGACGCACATTATCTCCTTTGCCAGCTCACCAAGTTCAAAGCCACCCTTCTTTATGTGTCCTGCAGCCGTGCGCATGAGCTCCTTGTGGCGCAGAAGCCATTCCGTGCCAGCTTGCAGCTGCTCCATGGTAGGTCTGCCAGCCTGTGCCAGTTACACGTCTTGCAAAGGGAGGCCTTGTAGCAACTTTCTACTGCTGCAGTGTGAGTCTGCGACACAACTATGCAAGCGCACCTCAGGGGCGCCCAGCCGCGCCAGGAATACCTCATTCATGCTCTCCAGCTCTTCATGCACCCTGCGCAGCTCATCTTCGGCGGCCGTCTCGCGCCTCGTGCTCTCGCGCCTCGTCCCAGAGTCGGCACTACCTGCCGTGCTCTGCCATGCGCTGTTGGCAAGCAGCGGCAAGCCCCGGAAACCCTGCGCAAGGCGAGCAGCGAACGCTTGGCCTCCAAGCTGCATGCGCACAGCGGGGTAATGTCCAGCCACACCAGGCGCCCACTCCGTACCAACCACCATGCTTGCTGGCATCCACATCTCCTGCAAGCACATGCGCCAAAGAGACCAGGGACATGCGCTGTCGCCAGCTAGGGAGGCTACATAGCACGACCCAGAGATGTGCTAACACTTTGCAGACACACTGCTCAAATTGGACCCATGCAGCAGGGCCCGTCGGCAGTAAGCACAATAGACCACTGACCAGCACACATGTCACAACAGTCGCAAACTGGCCTGCTGAGCAGCGGCGACAATCCTGGTGAAGTCAACTGCGCTGCAAGCATGCCCTGACACCCTGGCCCGCAAAGGAAAAGTTGCACCAGGTGGACGTGCTGCACGCTGGTTTGATGAAGTCATGCTCACGCTAATACAATTCTCAAGCGATACGCAGTGCTCAGCCGCACAGGCAATGAAGGCTGCACAGCGTGTTGCTATCACATCATGGCTGCCCAGCGCACCATGCGCGAGCAAGGGAAGCCGCGGCCGGTGACGCCCCAGAGGTGCGCCTCCAGCACGGCGCCCAAGGAAGCGCAGCCGGGAGTACTGCAGGCCTTCTGGCAGCCTCGCGCGCACCTCGTCCAAGTCGACAAACTCCTGGCGTCCAACACATTGGATCAGCACGCTACCACAGGGCAGACCGACATGCCTAGGACTTCAGCGCAAATGTGCTCCACACCCTCATCTTGCCATGGCAGGACATTGGGTTATGACGTGAGCATGCAAGCGCATGTCGTGCAGCCGCCATGTGGCACCGAGCACGCTTGTGTAGATGACAAGCACCATGCTCCATCTTGTTTGGCACAAGTTGTGCCACAGTACCACGCCACGAGCAGTTAGTGATGTGTACAAAATCACCAAGGCATACCTGAGACCCCAGCGCCTGCGTCTCCAAGACGGAGATTGGCGTCGGGTTTTCCAGGTCCGCGCTCGGCTCCCTTATTGTGACAATGGCCTCCCAGATGTCCCTTCCTTGCAGATACAGACAGCCTGCGCATACATCACGTGGTCTGTATAATGCACATCTGGCGCTGAACGCAGTCGGGCGTGCAAACGTGCTAGATGTGCTGCCGGACACGGACTGCAACATGAATGTCATATTACATGCAGATGGCACTTCTTGTGTGTATTCAGGCTAGCACACCGTGCCGCAGTGTTGCACACTCGAACCCAGACTGGTAAGTACAGCAGGCTTAGGCATGTTTGACATGTTTTTATGTGCCGTGACCAGGGTGCAGAGCGCACCATCTTTAAAGTAGCCTGACGTGATGCATGGCTCATCCGACGCTTTCAGAGTCATACGCAGCCAGCCACCAAACTCGGCCTCTGCGCGGCACGACGCATAGCAAGGGCATTCGGCAGGTGCTGACACCTTGGCAAAAGTCAAGACATGGCCAGCCTGCGCAATGCCACGGGCACAGCGACAGCACAATCGCAGCGGTCGCAATGCATGCAGCAGGCCTTGACATGCAGTACAGGGCTGTGACGCATCCAGTAATTGTTGCAGAATGACTCACCTGGAGACCGAAGTAGCATGTATGGCGCTGCATCACTGCCAGGACCGTACCCCACCTGCACCCTGATCTGGGTGGATGTGTCCGGCACGGCTGCGTCGTGCACTGCCACCAGAGCTGCCTGGAGCTCTTGGGGCTAGTGTCTGGGGAGCAGCTCAGCAAACACCCAAGTCGAGCCTGTATGGACGCCGTGGCAGGCAAACGAGCCGCCCTGAGCCAGGCAAGACAGATCGCTGACAAGCGCGGCCAGGGAGGCCGCTGTGGTAGTGCTTGCTATGCAGCTGATTACCTGCGCGCCCGCACAGACGTTCAGCTGCAGCTGTTTGCAGCTAAGCGCGAGTCCCCCCCCGCGAACCAAACAGTGCTGCAACAGGGCAGGTGTGTGCGGAAAGACAGGCACCAGGCATCCTACTCGTACGGCTGCGGCGACCGCCTACTCAAACAGCACCGCAAGTTCCCACCAACCTGTTGTGTAGCCACCTTTTTTCATTTCTACTGGACAGCACGCCCATGTCAGTGGAGTCGGCTGCCTCACCCGCACACCCTGGCTGGGAGCCTGTACAGCCTTGCTGCCAGTATTGTTGTCGTCAGGCGCGGCACTGGCGTCGCAGCCTCCAGCACAGCTGCTGCCCTCCTTCAAGGAGCCACTTGGCAGACCGGCGATGCGCTGTCACAGCAGCAAGACAGGCGCTGGTGAGCCACGCACTGATAGCCTAGTTTGCAGCAAGCAGCTGTGCTAGGCAATCAAAGCAAGCCGTTGTCAGAATGGAGCAAGTGCCTCACAGAGCAACGCCTTGGGAAGGCAGCACCATACATACCAAGCGCACGTTTGAACAGAACCAAGCGGTAAGCGTCCTATGTGCAGAGGGGCAGACAACACCCAGCCTGTGACCCAAATACCACTGAGTCCTTACCTAAGCATCTGTGCTCCGCAGCAAGCTCCGTGTGAAAGCATCCATGCCAGACTGCAGCTTGTTTAACACTGCCAAGGTATCACTAAAGCATCCATCTGTATCCTGACTTGCTGGCCAGTGTCAAGGCTATAGCAAGCATCGCAACACACTTGGCGGGCAGGTGGACTGCACCAAGGCCCTCCAGCTGCTTCATAAGCCCTATCTACTTGCGTCTGGCTAGACCGTCGGTCGGACCCGTTATGTCGGTATGTCGAGTTGTCGCTGGCTGGCTGGCTGGTGAACAACTGCATTTGCAGCAAAGCAGGAGCTGGGCATGGCTGCCGCCACAGTGGCCGAGGTGCCGGCAGTGGACGACGGTCAGCAGCGCAAGGGCCTCTTCCACGGTCAGACCGGTACGAAGCCCATATCGGCTACGGTGACCGAGGCGTACCGCCACGCTGGGGCGTCGGAGGCTCCCGAGATTGTCCCATGGAGCGCGGAGGTAAGGATTGCAGGGCCGTGCCTGAGCGCAAGAGCTGGTGATGTACGTTTGGAGGAGTGCGCGAGGCTGCGATTCTGGGTGCTTGTGGTGAGAGGTGCATCGTGTGGAAGCATGGACGCCGGTGCAGATGGAGGCCAACAGCAAGATGCGGTTCACTGCGGCGAGGGCGGCGACGGAGGCCGACCTCGACGCCACGCTGCGGCTGTGGAACCTGCACGTCTTCGACGTGCCCGTGACAGCCAGTGAGCGCCCCTGCTGAGTGTGGGCACCCTGGGTGCGTTTGCGTGCGTGCGCGTGCGCGAGGCGGCGCGGGTGTGACCCTGTTGTGTGTGAGTACCCGCGGCCGGGCCTGACGCGGGTCCGTGGAACGCAATGCAGACAACTGCCTGCCGAGCGCGTACCTGGCGGTGTCGGGAAGGCTTGGGGAGCTGGCCAACGACGTGCGCAGCTGTGCCGCGGAGCAGGACATAGACAAGGGCAGCGCAGCCCTGCGGGCCTGCTGGCACGCGCTCGTGCTGGCCGAGCAGAGGGCGGCTGGCCTCTCCGACACCGAGAAGAAGCAGTGCGCCGCGTCTGATGCATATGCAGGCGGCCGGCCACGGCGCCTGAGCACGGCGCCTGAGGACAGAAAGGTCGGAAGCGACAAGGCATTGGTGTGCCTGCGCAGCCTGGCGGACTGGGAGCGGGAGCTGCGGACGGGCGAGCTGGTGAGCGTGGAGGCTCTGAAGATTATTGCTCCGAAGCACTGCGCGGACATCATTGTGCTGGTGCCGAACGACGGCATGCTGATCGCCACGCGCTTCCGCTGTAACCGTGCGATACACATCATGTTGGCCCGCTCATGGAGGCTGGTGTTTGTTGCTTGCCTTGCTATTTGTGCCAGGCTCTGACATGTGTTTTTTTCGGGGAAGGTACCGTCTGCCTACCGCCAGTCTGGCTGTATTTCGACCCGGAGTTGAAGCACTGCCAGGCTGCATGCCCCAAGGAGCGCATGCTGCTAATGCTGGTGGACGGCCACGACGACGACTTCATTGTTCTGCCGCGTGGCGGTGCTGCTGTGCTGCCGATGCCCGCACTGCTGCCGAAGGACAGACAGAATGCCGGTAAGTTGCTGGCTGCCACGCAATCTGTGCTGTTCGCGCTGTGGCTGCTCCGAACCAGGGCGGCCTGTGAGTAGTGCTGGGTGTGCTGCTGCAGTGAAGCTCGCGCGTGGCGGCCCCCGTGACGCCGAGCGTGTGATGAAGCGGCAGGTGAGCCTATGGGCACGGCCAACGTCGCACAGTCGAGAGACAACTATGCTGGCGGAGGACATCTGGTAGAGTCTCTACCCTATACTCTCTAGCGGTCTGTACCCTCACAGCACTGCTGTGTCTGGCAAGAATGTCATGCATGTAGAGCGGTTCTGAAGGCACCATGGCGACTCTTGATGCGCATTTGTGGTTGCGCCGTCCTCCGCTAGGTACACACAGTCCTGCCCTAGCACTGTTCCTGTCATGGCTGCCGAGGACTACTCACTCGCTTACTGGAGGCCATGTTTCGCCTACTGACACACTTGCACTGCTAAGAGCTTAATCTCTTGGATGCATCTGAGGTCGTGCTCCTTGTGTTCGTAGCCCTTCGAGGAGCTCTATGAGAGGGTCCAGCAGGACCGCGAGGCAGGCGCAGAGTTCCTGCGAGCTTCTCACAGTAGTAAGCCCTTGCCTTCTTGGTTTCCTCATAACCTTACATGCTACGGCTGGCTGCACGCTCTCAACATTGGTTGCCTCGATGCATGTCATGGCTGGCTGCATGCCCTGACACGGCTTAACGAGTCAAGTGCAATAAAACAATAAGTGTGGTTTATGCGCAGGGCTGGGCCCCTACGTTGATGGCTGCTGTGGCATGACTGGGGCAATGCATGGGCCTATGCTGTACTCACGCCCCTTTCCGGCGCTGTTTGAAGTCATATGTCAACAGAACACCCGTCGCCTCACGGCGCACGGCGTCGTCAAGGAGACGTGCAAGTACACCAAGGCGAGTGCCCTCAGAAATAAGACGCTGCATGGGGGCTAGTAGAAGCATGTATAGGTGCATGTGTGTCACAAGCAACGCCACATACATCAGTTGGCTGCCGGATTTACAGGTGTGCGGCCTGGTGGATAGGTAAATATAAGGTCAGGCTGATGTTTGACTCAACCGCTTGCGTGGGGAGCGGCAGGCCGTGCGCCTGAGCTCGCTCACGCCGGCGATGGTGGAGGCCATCAGCGTGGAAGAGTTCAGAGAGATGGGCCTGCGCAGAAGCCAGGCTGCGTGTGTCAAAACTGTGGCCAGTCATTTCATATCCGGCCGGCTCCCCGCCCACCTGGGCATGCTGGACGACATCGACGTCAAGAATCTGCTGCTGAACATCAAGGGCATTGGTGCGCACTATGTGTTCCTCGGAGGGCATGCATGGAGGCTTCGTCAGGGACGCGTGGCATGCAACCGGTACAGCGCTTTGGCGAGACCCACATTCAGACGCAGTATGTACTGCTGTAAACATGCGATATATGAGGCGTGCTGCTGCCAACCTGGTGGTGCGGAGTTGCTGCTGCAACTTACATTGGGTCTCAGAGGCACAGATATTTCCACGCAGGGCGCTGGACCGTGGGCAAGTTCCTGCAGATGCATGCCGGGCGGCCGGACGTTCTGACGCTGGACACCCACACGCGCAAGGCCATGAGGGCCTTATTCCACAAGCAGCTGCAGGGCCTCAATAAGGGCCGACAGGAGGACAAGGCGATGGAGGTGCTGGCCGAGCTGCTGTGGGAGGGGCACAGAACGTTGGCAAGGTGAGGCCTCAGCATCCCACACACAGGCTGCTTTAGCGTGCTTCCTAAGCATGCAAAGAGTGTGGTGCCTTGCCGTGCAGTGCCATACCTGTGTGCCTACCTACTGATGACGACGCACAGCATTCTTGCATTCATGGAGACGCAGAGGGGTGTGCACGGGACATGCATGATGCTGCAGCCTGACGCGTGTGGTTCTGTGTCCATGCAGCGCCATCCTGTACCATGCTTCATCACACGGACTCCTCCCGCAGCGGCAGGTGGCAAGCATTGCGGCGTGACCACTGGGTGCACGTATGAGTCATGCATGCCTGGTGAGCTAGGCTGCCACAAGCCTATTATGATGCTCGGGCGTTCGCCAAGAGAGGTGACTGCACTGCACAAATCGTACATATTGAACAGCACGCGGTAAGTTACCGATCGTCTCTTCCTCTTCAAATGCACAGGAGCATGGATGAGTGCCTCACTTGCAGGGCGCCATTGCAAAATCTGGTCTGCCGTGGGGACATGCTCTCGGTGTTCCAATCACCCAGCGCAGGCAGCAAGCACAAAACGGCACACATGGCAGACTGCAGCGGCCTGCCCGCTCGTAGCCTGGCAGCCCAAGTCGGATGCGCCTGTGTCCCCAGCTCTGCAGAAGCAGTATTATTTCCACAAGCTGCCAAGACTGCCCTCAAGTCAGTACACCTACGCCCCATGTAGGACCAGGCGCATGGGGACCCAAGCTCACCCCACATACCAAGACCATACATGCTTTCAGACAGTGTCCCAGCTTTATTCCGCATCTGGCACGTTCATGCAGGACATCCCAGTTTCTCACCGCTGACACCATCACTTACTCATAGCGAGGCCGTCTTAAATCATGCACAGAATTTTGGAAAAAATGCAGCGGTCACAGCGGCGCTCAAATTTTATACACAGGAAACTGAACAAAAAATGGTAATTGGGGTCACGACTTGCTTCCTGAGAGTGCAAGCGGGCTGCAGCCCTAAGCCTGCTGTAGCCGCAGCCGCGCCGCGAGCGCAAGTGTTGCATAGCCAGAGCCTCGGCCATAACCAGCCCTTGCGAAGGTGCCATGCGCACGCGTGTCCCGCCGCCAGCGCGCCGGCTGCCTGTGCACCGCCTGAGCACACGTCTTGCCCAGCGCGCGGCAGCCTGGCACTGCGACCAGCGCTGCTGCGTGGGGCCGAAAAGGCTGGCGCCGCCCTCCCGCCGCTCCTACGCTGGTCACGCGTCAAAGCCCTGGAAGCGGGAGCCCGCCGCGGCCGCGGCCGGCTGCGGCCGCGGCCGCGCCGGCGCGGCGGCCGCCGCCTGACCCGAGGTTCCCCGCCGCGGCGCGCCCACCTGCACGTGCCGCGCGCGCGCCTCCGCCGCAGCCGGCGCGCCGGCCGCCTCGCGCGCCGCGACCGCGCACGCCTCGCTGAGCGCGCGGTGGCCCGGCTTGGCGGGCGCCGGCGGCGCCGGCGCCGCCGGCGCCGCGCCGCACGCGCGCGCCTCGCCAGGCGCGGCGCCGCCCGCGCCGCCCGGCGCATCCGCCAGGAACGGATTTGTGCTTGCCACGTCGGCCTCCGCCGCAAACGGGTTGACGTATGCGCCGTCCGCGCCTGCCGGCGCGCGCGGCGGTGGCGGCGGCGGCGGCGGGATGCGCGGCACGGCGGACGCCTGGCCAGCGTCGGGCGCCTGCGGCGCGGCCGGGTCGGAGCACGCCTGCGCGGGGCCGCCGTCCTCCGCCGCGGCGTCCTCGCCGCCGATGTTGTTGTTCAGCGCCATGAGCCGCTGCGTGAGCATCTCCAGCCGGCTCTGCGACCCCAGGCAGTCGGGCAGTCAGCAAGTCAGTGCCGTACAGGCAGACAAGTACATCACTTCAAGCCACCATGAAAAGGGCAAAACCAGCTGCGGGGTCCGGCGGCAGGGCGCCCGCTGCGCACCAGCTGCGCGTCGGCGCTCTGCGCGACCAGCTCCGACAGATCGCGGCACAGGTCACCCTTGACGGCCTCCTCAGCCTTCAGCTTGGCCTCCGCCGCCTCCGCCGCCTGTGCGCACAGCCGGCCGCCGAGCTTGACACCTGGACAGCTGCAGCCGTGCAGTGTTCAGGCAACCTCCGTCGAGGCCCCCCGAGCGACCCCCTCATAGTACGGCCTCTGCTGTCACTTGCATACAAGCAGAGTCCCTGCGCCACACCAGTGCCGGCACGAGTGCGGCGCGCGTGCCTTGCGCGCCGCAAAGTAGCGCTGCCGCGCGCCGAGGACCTTGTCGTTCTGCGTCTCGATCTTGCGCCGCAGCAGCGTGATGCCCTGCCGCCGCGAGCCGCACGTCTGCTGGATGGAGCGGTGCAGGCTGTTGAGCTCCTCCTCCACGCTCAGCAGCCGGCCCTTGCTCTTGAAGATGCACCTGGGACACCCCGCGTTGCGTGAGCGCGTATCCGCAGCGCATTAGCTGCTACGTTGCAGTGCGGCGCCGGGGCAGACAGCTGCAGCGCGTGGGGGCCGCACTCGCGCAGCATGCGCTCCTTCTCCTCTGCCAGGCGCTCGCTCCGGTTCAGGACGGCCAGCCGGTTGCCCCCTTCGGCCAAGATGAGCTCCTTCTCGTTCTGCTGCAGTACCTGAAGGCTCCTGGCGGACACCATGTCGGCCATGGCTGACGCTGAGGCGCGCACGGCCGGGTGGCGCTGCGCTGCTGACGGCCTTGCTGCGGAGTGCGTGCGGTGATAGAGTGCTTGGCCAGTCTCGAGGCGCCAGCCTTTCAGCACTTCCTCCGATTGCATGCCTCATCAAACCAGACATGAAGTAGGGTTAAGCCCTGAGCAGTTATTAGAGACTACGGGCTGATCCACAGTGTGCAGTGATCCATCTAGGGTTGAAAGTACGAGCCAATCCAGAGATATTCTTACACAGCTGGGGACCTGGGGACACACCGGCGACTGCACAGACACAAATGATACAGCATGGGGCCTCTAGCTAACCTACCGCCGCTACACAGCGCCCCCCGCCGCCAGCCTAAAACACCAGCGTGTCCAGCATGGTGGCCATGCACTGCACAATGTTGGCCGACATGAGCGAGTGCAGGTGGCGGTCCAGGTGCTGCCGCGCGTCCATCTTGCCGACGCGCGCGACGCCGCGCGCGGCCGGCGCCAGCGCCGCCTCCTCCGCCACCGCCTTGTCCAGCTCGGCGGCCAGGCGCTGCATCTCGCCCGCGCTGCTCTCGTTGCCCTTCGTGACCTCCTCGAAGTCCCTGCGCACGCCAGACGTGCTATTTTTATCAGAACCCTGTCAGCTGTGCCCATGTCCCAGAAGCACGACTGCACGTCAGCAGGTCCCCGGTCAGTGCTGCAGCCGGCAGCAATGCTCCCAGCTTTGCCTAACTCCGATTGAGCTGACCTGCAATGCGTTGCCCTGCCGTAGGGCTGCGCCCGTAGAGAGCCACAGTAAGCTGGTACACGGCTGTTATTCATCATAACTCACAGGCTGCAAAAGCGGCCGCTGCCAGCGGCACGTTCTGCACTGCCAGCAGCACGCACTGCGGTAGGTCCTCATGTTAGCGCTGGTAGACTTGCTGCAGCAGACCGCTGTGCAATGCGCTGACGGCACGAAAGCAAGCAAGCACGTACACGGCACTGCGCACAGCATGCGCACGCCCACAGCAGCGACCCCAGCGTGCTTCACACTTTGCAACACGACGCCCCGAAATACGGCACCCGCATGCAGGCGCTGCCTGCCTCGCCATGCAGGGCCGCTCAGTGAAGCAGGCAGCCGTGCCGCCGCCGTGCCAAACCCATGTCACAAAGAGGTCCGCGTGATGGGCGGTGGCGGGCGCAGGCCGCGCACTTGAGCATGAGCCCGGCCGTCCAGGCCTTCTTCTGCAGGTTCATGAGCATGCGCTCCTCCAGCTCGTTTTTGCGGTACGAGATGGCGATGGAGTAGTAGTGCCGGTTTAAGCCGTGGATGAGCGCCTGGATGCTGGGCTTGTTCAGGTGGCCCAGGTTGCTGGTCGTCTGCCGCGGCTCCTGGCCCAGCATCATCGTCTGCGGGTTGATCAACCTGCGCCGCCGCGCCGCGGCCTCAGTGCGCAGCCGCTTCAGCGCTGCCGACCGGCGCAGACAGCGCGTCTAATGCCCCGAAAAGCGGCGACCACGTTGTGAGTGCTGCAGTCAGCTGACGGCATGGAAGGGCTAACAGGCCAGCTCCATACGCGTTCTCTCGCTCTCGAAAGGCATGCAGATGTATGAAGTAGCGCACCCACCCTGACCCCAGCGGGCGGCAGGTCCTGACCAGCCACAGTGCCCAGGCCACAGCAAGCAACAGCAGCACGCGCCGCGGCGCCACGCTCAAGAGTCACAGGCCGCGCGCGCGCGCGCGCCTGAAAGCGTCTATGACGACCTTGCCCTTGACGGACTGGATCGGGTCCACCACCACCGCCACCGCGCGCTGGTTCAGCGCCTCAAAGCTCTGCCGCCGCAAGCAGAGCGCTCGGCATGGTGATACAAGCTGCAAGCGCTGTGCGGACCCATGCAGGACGCCCGCGGCCGGGAGGGCAGCGCCCCTGCGCGGCGGCGGCGGGCGGGCGGGGCACGCCTGCTGCGTGTTAATGTCCACGCCAGACAGCCAGCAGCCAAAGCCCGGGTGGCTGTGGTACCAGCCGACCACCATCTCGGGCCTGCGCACGCACTGCCGCGCGCCGGTCAACGCGCACATACGCTTCTAGGGGCCGCAGGGTGCCTGGTCCACTGAAGCAAAGAATCAAAGTTGTGTGCGGCCACCGCGGCAGCGCATCCAGCGCTTCCAGCTTGGCAGCAGCGCGCACTCCTGCCGCCCAGCGCACGCCGCCGCGCCCCGCCCGCCGGGGCGGCGCGCCTGCCGCACTGCTTCAGCATGTCCAGCATCTTCGTCTGGAACACGGGGTCGACCGCCTCCACGCTCACGCCGGTGCCGGACTGCGGCATTGCAAACACGTCCACCACCTTGACGGTGTACTCGTCCACGAACTCGCCCAGCATCAGGCCCATCACCTCCATCGGCACGCCCGCCCGCCCTGTCGCGCGGCTGGTTGAGTGACTTACAACCGTGCTGAGCGCCTCGTGCGCACACCGCCGCACACCAGCGATGGAGTCAGCAGTGCAGCGCGGCGGGCGCGGAGGCCAGGCGGCGGACCGTGCTTGAGCATCTTCAGCAGCGCGAGCGAGGAGATGTAGATCTGCTCGGACGTGTCCACCTGCGGGGAGTCGCCGGCCGCCGCGCCCATGCCCCCGCCGCCCTGCGAGCCCTGGAAGATCCGCTGCAGGCGGTCCATGGCGCCGCCCGACGCCTCAGGCCCGCGCGCGCTGCGTCACGCCCGGCCTTCCTTCGCGGCTCGCCTCCTGTCTCGCTCGCGCCTGCAACCGTCCGCACGCAAACTGCTTCACTGAACTCACGGCTGGCTAACTCGACAGGCTCAGCAAGTTGTGCAGCTGTGCTGTGCAGGCTGTGGCAAAGGTGGTGGAGGAGGGCTTGCACAGGGTCTGTTCGGGTGAAGGCCTGTATGTGGCTGAGGGGACAAACAAGTCTGTGACGAGCCCTCCTCCACCCCTCCCCTGGTGCCAGCAGACAGCCAGCCACCATGTCGGGCAAGGGAGCCAAGGGCCTGTCCGGCAAGGGTGCCAAGGGCACCATGGGAGGGAAGAAGAGCGACGACAAGAAGAAGCCCGTGTCGCGGTCCGCGCGCGCTGGGCTGCAGTTCCCGGTGGGGCGTATCCACCGTCTGTTGAAGGTGCGGGCGGGCTGGGAGGGCGATTGAGGCTGGCAGCAAGCCCTATGAGGACCGTTGTGAGCACGGCCATTGCATCCTGGTCCTGACGCCCGGCCGGGGCGCCCACCAGGGCCGCGTGACCGCCAACGGGCGTGTGGGAGCCACGGCGGCCGTGTATACGGCAGCCATCCTGGGTGCGGAAGCCCGGGCGGGCCGTGTTGTTGGTTTTCCGCGGCCCGGCAGCCCGGGCCCGTGCTGCTGCGGCTCGTGCCGGGCCGGGCGGGCCGCCTGGGCGTGCGGCGCGCACCTGCGCGCAGCCGAGCCGGTGGCCTGACCGGAGCTGTGGCGGATTCGCAGAGTACCTGACCGCCGAGGTGCTGGAGCTGGCCGGCAACGCATCCAAGGACCTGAAGGCGCGGGCCTCGCGCGCCCGGGAGCTCGCGTGGTGCTTGGGCGCGCTCCAACTGCAGGCCATGTCAATGGCCAGATGTTAACACTCCGATCCGGGACCCCCGCGCACAGGTGAAGCGTATCACGCCGCGCCACTTGCAGCTGGCTATCCGTGGAGACGAGGAGTTGGACACGCTGATCAAGGTGCGGCGCGCGGTCTCTGCGCGCGAGTGCCTGCGCGGCGCGCTGGGGGTGGAGGTCATCGCGGCTGCGGGCGTCGCAGTCCGTAGCGCATGTGTGCCAGGCTAGCTGCCAGAGGCTGTGTTTGCGGATTTGGTGGGGGGCGACGGACGCGGCGCGCGGACAGCTGGGCACGCCGTCGAGCCTTGGGTGCCAGGGTGCGCGCGCCTGAGGGGGCGCTGCGCGCGCAGGCCACCATTGCGGGCGGCGGCGTCATCCCGCACATCCACAAGAGCCTCATCAACAAGACGCAGGTACGTGCGCAGCGCAACGACTGCCTCGCGTCCGCAGCTGTGCAGCGCACCCATGCAGGCCTGTGCAAGGAGTGCACGGTCCGCTGCTGACTGTGCTGCAGCGCATGCATCCTGCTGCACGCTCCTGGCCGCTGCGCTGAGCCTGTGGCCGTGTCTCGCGCGCAGAAGAAGGACCTGCCCTAGGCTGCCGCGGGGGGCACGCCGCAGCAAGCGGCGCGCGCCAGGGGGCGCCCTTGGGGCGCCAGGGGGCGCACGCCGCGCAGCAGAAACCTGTACAACAAACCCTGCCCTGTGTGGAACGCTGGCCGGGGGCGCCCAGCCATTGTGCAGCGCGGCCTGCGGTCGCCTGGCGCGCACGGCGCACCCTGCACCTCTTTCATTTCCGGCTTGCGACCCGTGGCGCCGCGTCAAACGCGCCGCTTGTTTGAGCGCCACGGCTAGCCCCATATTTTGAGGTGGCGCCTGCGCCTCGCCGCACGGCCCCCGCTCCCCCGAGCGGCTCCCAACAGCTTGCGGGCGGTGCGGGGCGCGCGCGGGGAGGGTCAGGCTGGCGCCGGGCGCCGCGGCGCGCGCGGCCGTCCGAACCGCGCCTTGACATAGCGCATGAAACTAAGCTACATTGCTGTTGGGGTATCTGCCAGCTCCGGCGGCACGTGCGCGCCTGGAGCCTGTAACGCGTGCGGCCCGCCGTGCATGTACGTATTGGCAGCCAGTGCAGCAGTCACAGTCCCCATACAGCTATCTGACACCTGCACACAGGGCATGCCTCAAGGCGCAAAGGTGCAAGCTGCGTGGAACGCCGGTCAAGGCAGCCAGCAGGTACACAGCCAGCAAGGAGCTGGGCAGGGCTTGCATCATGCAGGAGAAGGAGCACTGAGGGACTGGCTGACCAATGCATGCGAAAGTCAGTAGGCTGTCTGCTGCAGGTCACCTGGCCCGGCTGCGCAGTGAACTTGGCACCCCTGTCGGTGTAGGCAGAGCGGCACTGCAAGCTGGCGCTTGTGAAGCTCCAAAGGCCTGCTGGCGACAGCAGACAGGACAGCCGCTTGGCCGGCGCCGCTGAAGGGCAGCGAGACTCCACGTTTGCAGGGGCTTGGAAGCAGTTAAAGGGGAAGCTCGTGGCCCCGGACGCCGGCCAAGCAGGCAAGCATACAGGCCCAGCTTTCAAAACGTAAAAAAACAGGGCCACAGGACTGACAACCGCGCTCCCAAGCACACCGCTAGGGGACAATTTTAAGGACAAGGTAAATACAACAGGCGCGCAAGCGGCAACCCCAGGGTCAGGCCGGCGGCGGCGGCGCGGCGGCCAGGCGGTCGAGCAGCGCGCCGTCGAGCAGCGCGGGCTCCAGCGCGCGCTCCACCGCGGCCGCCAGCACCTCGTCCAGCAGGTGGCTGACCAGCGGCGCCTCCGCGCCCGCCGCGTACCTGCGCGCCCGCCAAGCCTCCAGGGCTTCAGTCCCCAATGCCTCGGGACGAGCAGCGCAATCCTGTCCAGCAATATTTCTTGAGCGACCCAGCGGCAACGAGCACCGCCGTCCGGCGTAACAGCATCCGTCAGGCCTGCCCTGCTCCCAAAACTGCTACGGCTAGCACCCACACTGGACGCACAGGGCCGAAAGCACGGCGCTCGGGTGTTTCTGGTCGGCAAGGGGGCGCATGCAGGTGGGGCAGCCCCCACCTCAGCAGCCAGGCCCGCCCGGGCGTCCAGGCGCCGCATGGGCCCCCCAGGGGGCCGCGGGGCCAGGCCCGCGCATGCATGCGCAGGCATGCCGGAGCGGCGCGGCGGCCGGAGCGAGACAGGCTAAGGACAGGGCTGGAGCGCGGGCCGGGCGCGCGCCGGCGCAGGTGCGGCCGCAGGAAGTGCACGTCCACCTGCAGCTGCTGCAGGCCCGCGCGGCCCAGCGTCTGCAGCCGCACGCCCTCCACCAGGCTCTTGAGGCCCGCGCGCGCGACGCCTGCGCCGCGGCGCCCGGCGCGGCTCACGGCGCCGCCGGGCCTGCCGCATGTTCGCCCGCCCGGAGCCGCTCGCCGCCCGGCGCCTGGTGCGCTTCACCCTACCCTAGCCTGCCGGACCAGCTCGCAGCCGACCTCGTGTGGCGTGGTCACTGATGCTGGCGCACCCTGCTGAGCACGCCGGTCGAGCACCGCACGCGTCTGGAAACACCAGCATCACGAGCGGGCAGACTGCACACTGCGCCCCCTGAAGTCCCCGGCTTGGTGCCACAGAGGAGGCTCATGCGGGCCGGCTGCGGCCGGCGCGCCGCCGTCGCAGCTCGCGCCGCATGAGCCTCTGCCGGGCCACCAGGCGGGGGCTCCGGGGCGCGCAGTGTGCAGTCTGGCCGCTCACGTCACTGGTGTTGCAGATGCGTGCGGTGCTCGACCGGCGTGCTCGGCTGCCAGCAGGCCGGCATGCGCGGAGCGCGCCTGGTGCCCCAACACAGGCCCGCGAGCCTGGCGCGCGAGCTTGCGCGGGCTGCGACGGAGTTAGGGTAACCCTATGGGGTTGGGCTAACCCTAGCGCGCCTGCCAGCAGGCCGGCCTGCGTGAAGTGCGCCTCGCTGGGCGGCGCCGCGCGCTCGCGGAACAGCCGCGCCACGTTGCGCTCCATCGCGCCGCCACCCGCGCCGCCGCCGCCGCCGGCCCAGGCCTCTTCCGCGCCTGCGCGCGCGCCGGCCGCCCGCGCTCGCATGTCCGCCCGGCAGACGACCAGTGGTCAGCCCTGCCAGCCAGCCCGCTCCATACTTGCATGGCGTCCGCTGGGCCCGGCGGCTCTGGCGACGCGAGTTCCGAACCGTGCTCCTGAGAGTGCTCTCCCTGGATGAGGACATCTTCCTGGTGGCAACCATCTTGGTCCTCCTGAAAATGAGCAGCAGACAGGCGGACGGCACGGATCAGAGGGGCATCATCTGGCGGGCTCCAGTTGAGGTACCCTATGGGTCAGGGTACCCTACCCCCGGGGTGCGCGCCGCCGTCGACCACCAGCTGCGCCACCTCCGCCTCGGCCGCCGCGAGCAGCTCCAGCAGCAGCGCGCAGACCGGGCGCGGCGCGCGCGGCTCGCGGTGCACGAGCCAGTTGGGCCCGTCGCAGCTGCGCCGCACCGCCAGGCTCAGCCGCCGGCCCTGCGCGTCCACGTAGGCCGCCGCCAGCGCCGCCGCCGCGGCACCCAGCCGCCTGCGCGCCCGCCGGCCCCCCGCACCCGGGTCTGTCAGGCGCCTGCGCTCGAGCGCGGGCGCCCGTGCAGCGCGCAAGCCGCTGACGGCGGCGCGGCGCAGCTTCTGCTGGACGAGCGCGCGCGGCCTCAGCGTCGCTGCGCTGGCAGGGATGCGGGGTGGGGAGCATAGCACTCACATGAGGAGCACCCGCAGTGGGGAGCCCCTGCTATACCTGGCCCCACCATACGGTGCGGCATGGGGGGGGGGGGGGGGGGGGGGGGGCCCCCGCCGCCCAC